>Ga0255052_10000035_pt1 | contig 86625 bp, 82 predicted proteins | sample JV7_2_21_MG_FD_188632 | JGI IMG/M metagenome (GOLD analysis project Ga0255052, IMG submission 188632) | Seawater microbial communities from Jervis Inlet, British Columbia, Canada - JV7_2_21 | ecosystem: Environmental > Aquatic > Marine > Inlet | place: Canada: British Columbia | collected...
CGACGGTACGGGAGCACAAGCCCCTGATTATTTCCATCGCTGCCGGACCGAGAATTGAAGATATCGACAACTGGCTTGGTGGTGGCATGCGCGTCGTTCGGGTGATGCCCAACCAGCCGGCACTTATTGACCAGGGCATCTCGGCGTTGTTTGCGAACGAACTGACGGACGATATCGGCCGTGACCTGGCTGAGAAAGTCATGTCGGCCGTCGGCCAGGTCGTCTGGCTCGAGAGCGAATCGCTGATGGATGCCATTACTGCCGTGTCCGGCACAGGACCTGCCTATTTCTATTTATTAATCGACGTGATGATCGAATCGGCAATCAGTCTCGGCATTGATCCTGAGACCGCGAGGTCCCTGGCAGTCGAAACTGCACGTGGCGCGACAGCACTGGCGTCAGCGGAGACGGAATCGATGTCATCGCTTATTGAAAGGGTACGGTCCCCGGGCGGCACAACAACGGCCGCCTTCGAGTGTCTCGACGCCGCAGATGTTCGTGGTATCTTTGCCAAAGCAATAGAGGCGGCGCGAGACCGGGCAACCGCCCTGGCTGACGAGGCCGACTCCCGCCAGACCTGATTAGACGGCGCAATAAATGTCACAAGCCCTGTACTTTATTATCAAAACGCTTACCCAGCTTTACTTGCTGGTGTTGTTGTTGCGATTCTGGCTGCCGATGCTCGGTGCTGATTTTCGCAACCCGCTTGCCCAGGGAATCCTGCGCATCACATCGCCGCTCGTCGTGCCTGTGCGCCGTTTCGTGCCGTCCATCGGCCGGCTGGACACCTCCACGATTCTGGTCGCCTACGTCATTCAGTTTCTGACCGTACTTCTATTGCTTACAATTGGCGGGTACAGGGTCGACACCGGTCCAATTATGGTGACGACCCTCATTGAATTGGCGGTCCTGAGCCTGAACCTGTTTTTCTTCGTTATTCTTATCAAAATAATACTGAGCTGGGTTGCTCCCCATACCTACAATTACGCCACTGCCCTGTTGACCACGCTGGCGGAGCCCGTCCTGCGTCCTTTTCGACGAATCATTCCGTCGATAGGGGGCCTCGACATCTCGCCTATCTTCGCAATTATTCTCTTGCAGGCGGCAGTCATCTTTCTCCAGACGCTGAAACCCATTCACGTCTGAGGCAGGCGGCGCATGGGCGGCAACAATGGTTTATAGTGCTTGAAACAGAAAAACCGGGGAGGCAAGTTTGATGAAGGTCATAAACACACTGGTCGCTCTGTCAGTCTTTTTCTTGATAATCGGCTGCGGACGCCCCGGGGAAAACGCGACCGTGCCTCAGGCGCAGCCCGCATCAGCCTCGGATGTTGATATCGGCGATCACATCGTGCATTTCAGCGCACAATCGACCGACCAGCTCCCGCCTGATGTTGCCCGCGCGTACGGTATTGTGCGCAGCAAGAATCGGGCGATGTTGAACGTGTCTGTTATCAAGGAAGGCACCACCGTTGCCGTGCCGGCAGATATCACAGTCAGGACTGTAAACCTGGCGGGCCAGCTCAAGAATGTCACCATGAGAAAAATTCAGGAGCAGGAAGCCATTTACTATATCGGCGAAACTGCCGTCGCAAATCATGAGACGCTGGTATTCAACATCAGCATTACTCCGGAAGGGACGACGGAGGCATCAGACGTTCGCTTCACGCGAGAGTTTTATACAGATTAAGCCGGCTTTCTGTTGCAGGCGCCTGCAATGCGGGCTAGATACGATTCTCCCGGACGAAGGTCTCTACCGCTTGCCTCAGAAGCACCAGTTTGCCGTGGAAGAAATGTTTTGTGTCCGGGAAGACGGTTAATTCGGGACCCGGTTCGAGCTTGTTAACCCATTCCACTATTTCGTCAATATCAACCACCTCGTCCTGATCGCCGTGAATAATCAGCCACGGGCAGTCGGGTTGCGAGTCCGTATTATCTGCAAAAGGTGAAACGGCCGGCGCAAGACTGATCAGTCCCTCGGGTTCAGTTTCAAGCGATGCGCGAATGGCAATCGCTGCACCGAACGAGAATCCTGCAAGCCAAACCGGCAAATCCGGTGCTCGTTCCCGCATCCATCGGATGGCCGCGAGCGCATCCAGCAATTCACCGCGGCCCTCGTCATACTTACCCTCGCTCTGGCCCGTACCGCGAAAATTGAACCGCAGGACACTAAACCCCTGGCCGATGAATGCACGAGCCAACGCATGAACGACCTTGTTGTGCATCGTGCCGCCATGCACCGGATGTGGATGACATATTACTGCGCTCGCAACAGGCGCCGAGCCCCACATTGATTCGAGCAGACCCTCGAGCTGTCCGGCAGGACCGTCGAAGCTTGTGTTTTCAACCGACCGGCGCACTACCTGTCTCCATCGCCGGGGATTGCGCCGCTCTCACGAAACAGATGATGGTCTCGCCCGCTTCGGGTTCGATCGAACACTGCGACAAGGAGAGCTCCGCTACTTGCAGTCCGTTCACGGGCTGGTCGATTGGGCTTTTGCATCGGCCATCTGATTAGACTGATTCAAGATCACAGGCGAGGCAAGTTACCGGTTGACCGAATCTTGCAGCATCCGAACGCCGCCAAGCTGGCCTGATTGCCCTTTATTGCTGTAAAATTATGACCTTATGTAGTCCACTTACGCTTTTGTCGGAAAAATCGCCCGTACCGAGTATTGAGCCTGATGAATTCCCGAATCGAACTTGAACAACGTTATTGCGCGCAGAATTATCTTCCCCTGCCGGTTGTATTGACCCGTGGTGAAGGTGTCTTTGTCTGGGACGACGAAGGTAACAAGTACCTCGACATGATGAGCGCGTATTCGGCGGTCAGCCACGGCCATGCTAACCCGCGACTGGTCAAGGTGGCCCAGGAACAGGTTGCACGACTCAATATTGTTTCGCGGGCCTATCACACCGACAATCTCGGCCCTTTTCTGCAACGCGCCTGCGAACTAACGGGTATGGACATGGCTTTGCCCATGAACACCGGGGCGGAAGGGGTGGAAACCGCGCTAAAAGCAGCCCGCAAATGGGCCTACGAGGTTAAAGGCGTAGCACCGGATACGGCTGAAATCATCGCCTGCACCGGGAATTTCCACGGCCGCACGATTGCCGTTATCGCCATGTCCGACGAAGAGCAATACCGACGTGGATTCGGGCCGTTTCCGCCGGGTTTCATACTCGCTGAATACGGCAACCTGCAGTCACTCGAAGAAAAGATAACGCCCAACACCGCGGCGTTCCTGGTTGAGCCGGTTCAGGGTGAGGCGGGTATTGTCGTGCCGCCCGCCGGTTATCTGAAGGCCTGCGAAAAACTTTGCAGGAAACACAATGTTTTGCTAATTGCCGACGAAATACAGACCGGCCTTGGCAGAACCGGAAAGCTGCTTGCCTGCGAACATGAAGGCGTAAAACCGGACAGCCTTATTCTCGGTAAGGCACTCGGTGGCGGCATCGTGCCGGTTTCGCTGTTTCTTGCCAGGCGTGAGGTAATGAGCGTTTTCACCCCCGGTGACCATGGCAGTACATTTGGCGGCAATCCGCTGGCTGCAGCGTTAGCCCTCGAGGCACTCAATATTCTCGTAGAAGACGACCTGTCCGCTTGCAGCGCATCCATGGGTGACTATATGCTCAAAAAGCTGCGTAAGCTCGACAGCCCGATGATCAAGGAAATCAGGGGCCTTGGCCTGTTTATTGGCGTCGAAATCGACCCTGCGCTCAGCACTGCGCGGGACGTTTGCGAAAGACTGATGCAACGAGGAATATTGAGTAAAGAGACACACGACACAGTAGTGCGCCTGGCACCTCCGCTTACAATTAGCCGCAGCGAGATTGATTGGGCGCTGGACCAGATCAACGCGGTCCTTGCCGAAATGGACAGGCTACGACTTGCATCCTAGAGACAGAACGGAATTGAACAATGCCTGAGATTGCTCCCATCGAAATTGGAATGCTGGCGGGCATGCTGATAATCGGCGTGGCCCTCGGATGGATTTTTCGTGCGGTCCGCTGCGCCAAGGAGAAGATCGCCGTAAACGCTGGTTGGCAGGAGCAACTCGAGACCCTGCGCGGCGAACAGGACGGTCTCAAAGAGCAAAACAAGAGCCTGATGGAACAGATCAGTCAGTATCAGGCATCCATCAAGGACTCTAATCTGCGGGCAAAGGAATTGTCGGGCTCGTTGAAAGAAGCTTTTGAGCGCAGCGACGCGCTGCAACGGCAAGTAAAAGAGTATCGCGGAAGCCTGGAAGTTGCCACTGCCCAGCGAGACAAGTTGAAGGCGTCAACTGCAACCCGCGAGGCACGCGACGGAGCTTCCGCAACGGCAATTCGTAAGAAGGACGAAAAAATATTCGGGCTTAGCCGCGAACTAACCGCCTGGCAAAGTCGTGTACCGCCATTGGTTGAACGTTTCCGGACACGCGATTTGGAGGCGCAGGAGCTCGAGGTAGAACTTCAGCAAGTCCGGGAGCGCATTGCCGCGTTGGAGAGCGTCAAGGGACCGGACCATACAAGGATCGAGCCCGTCGATCCGAAAACGCTTGCCGACGGTCTGAGTGCGTCGAATGACCCACTTGACACACTGACAAGTCAATTCGACAACGAGTTGGTTGATCAGGATGACTCATATATTGGAGCATTCGCGACGGTAGACGAAACGCCGCCCGACTCCGACGCTAGTGCGGCAACCGATGCCGCAACCGGCATATCCGATGCCGAACTCGGCACAATCAGCGACACATTCAGCGGCATATTTGACGAACCAGAGCAGCCGGATGCGGATCACACTGCCGACGTGCCAGCATCCGAACCCGATGCCGTCGTGAATGACAGCAAGGTCGCCGAGAACGACACGGATGACCTCAAACTCATCAAGGGCGTCGGCCCGGTGATCGAAAAGACCCTGAACGAACTCGGCATATATCGATTCAATCAGATTGCTGAAATGAGTGAATTCGATATCGACCGCGTAGCGCAACAGCTGAAGGGATTCCGTAGCCGGATATACCGCGAGGACTGGGTCGGACAGGCTCGCAATCTGCAACACCAGAAAAATACCGATCTCGCCTGATATCGGATGCAGCAATCGGTCAATCCGGCTCTCGTCGTCGCTGCGCTGTTGCTTGCATACACGAGCGGCACTGCTTCAAATGAAACGATAAAAGAGTCGATCGATGCGCCTCCCGAGCCGGCAATCGGATTGTCGATTACAAGAAACAAATCCCGATTGATTATCCAGGGGTATGTCAGCTCGACAGCACATGAGGCCCTGTTGCGTCAGACTGCAGCCAAGTATTTCCCGGGCATCGAGCTGGAGATCGACGTCCAACGGCACTCACCGATGCCGCTCGGTTGGTCGCTTGTAACCGACACTACACTGCACGCTATGGCGGACACACATTCATCGAGCGCATTCATCGATGAACATCATATCGGGATTGGCGGCATCGTCACCGATACCGTCGCATGGTCGTTGTCTGCCGACAGAATCAACAAATCCTTGTTGAATGGCATGCGGCTGAAATTGAATGTTGTACCAGTGGAATTGTCGGCGCGGTTCAGTCGCCTTTGCGAAAACCTCTTTACCCGGGCCCTGCACAATCGCAGCGTGGAGTTCAGGGAATCGAGTGCCGAGCTCAAGACCAACGCGCTGAGCCTGCTTGACGAAATCGCAGAAATTGCCACGGATTGCCCGACGGTGTCCATCACTGTGACAGGCCATACAGATAGCACAGGCAATGAATCCACCAATCGTGTGCTAAGCGAAGCCCGGGCGAAGTCTGTCGTTACTTATCTAATTGAGCGCGGTATCGAGCCACAGCGGCTGACGACAAATGGAGCGGGCTCGGCAGAAGCTATCGCAAGCAACGACGATGCTGCCGGAAGGCAGGTCAACCGGCGAATAGAGTTCGAATTGACGTTTCCATAGCTCTTTGTAATACGTGCAATTGTTCGCCTTGGTCAGAAATGTTTTCGAATGCCGAGCAAGAACGACGTTGTGTTGGGGCCGTTCAAGTCCTGAATAATCCCCGTTTCGAGTACGCAGCTTGGATGAACCCAGAGCGCACCCACAGTCAGCTGATGAACCATTTCAGACCCCTCCGCATACCGGCCGCCCAACTCAATCACCGACTGCCAATCACACTTCGGAATAGTCTGTTTTTTAACATCCGTGCCTCTCGAGTTGGGATTTTTGTACCGGGGCGAAAACGCCGGTGATACTGGCATACTCGGGGATCTTCTTATAGGGCCACTTTGGGTTGCGGCCCTTCAGGATGCTACCGTCTCAATGGCCGCTTCCGGATGTGAAGCGGAAATTGGTGTCGATTCAATCTGACAGTGTGTGTCTGATCAAGTACTGATCATCACAGGTGGCAATCATCACAGCTATTCCGACGCGGCCGGCTCCGTACCCTGCAGCGCCGCCAGTTCGATTTCGAAGACCAGGGTCGCGCCCGGGGCAATAACATTGCCGGCCCCGCGGTCTCCGTACGCCAATTCTGGTGCAATCGTCAATTCTCTGGTTTCTCCCACCTTCATGCCAACGACACCCTGGTCCCAACCCCGTATTACCCGTCTGGCGCCCAGCATGAAGCTGAAATACTCATCGCGGTCAACAGAGCTGTCAAATTTCTCTCCCCTGCTGTTTTCCTCTGTTTCGTCATAAAGCCAACCTGTGTAATGCACAACGGCTATCTGACCATTCTCGGCCGTGTCGCCGGTCCCGTCTTTCAAAATCCTCATCGAAAGGCCGGGCGCGATTTCCACCAACGGTAACCCTGCTTTTCGATCCGCTTTTTCGGCGACCGGTGCAGCTTCTGTAGGTTGACCAGCCGTATCCGATGCGGGCTGATCACAGGCTGTCAAAACAAATAACGAGATAAATATTGAAATTGATTTCCTGAAATTCATCCTGTTCCATTCCTTTGTGAAATAACGGCGACGCGCCGAACTATCGGCCGCACGCCGCAAAATAATGAAAAACCTAATTGGATTTGTCGAAATCCAGCGATGCCGAATTAATGCAGTATCTTAGACCCGTCGGTTCCGGACCGTCTTCGAAAACATGACCGAGGTGAGCACCGCAATTGCTGCACACGACTTCCTCACGAGTCATCCCGTGGCTCGTGTCCGTCACCGTCTTGACATTCTCCGCTGCCAGCGGCAGCCAAAAACTAGGCCAGCCGGACCCGGAGTCAAATTTGTGTTCGGAACTGAACAACTCCGCTTCGCAACAGACACATCGGTAGGACCCATCTTCTTTATAGTCGACATACTTGCCTGTAAACGCGCGCTCCGTCCCCTTGTTTTGCGTAACTTCGTACTGCGCGTCAGTCAACTTGTCCCGCAGAGCGTCTCGTTGTTTCCTGGAATCAGTCACCGGATTTTTCATTGCGCACCCCCCTGCTGAATTCTACACACATGACGGCTTCGCAACCGCCCAGTACAATCATATTCTTCGAGGCTCTCGGCACACCCAATTAGAACGGAGGACAATATGTCTCAAGTCCCTGCATTTGCCACTGTCGATCCGGCACACGGCATGACCGAGGCCAGCCCGGGACATGTCCAGAATCTCGTCGCCGGTTCCTGGCTCGATGCGGATCATGTCCGGGACGACATCATTGACCCGATGAACGGCCAAAGGTTTCTCCGTGTTCCCGATACACAGGTTCACGCGCCGTTTATCGAGGGTCTCAGGAGCTGCCCCAAGTCCGGATTGCACAATCCGCTCAAGAACCCTGATCGATACCTCGCACTTGGCGCTATCTGCGCCAGGGCGGCCGCTTTGCTCCGGCAGGATGACATTACTGATTATTTCACCCGACTTATCCAGCGCGTGATGCCCAAAAGTTGGCCACAATGCGCCGCTGAGGTGACGGTAACGAGCGTGTTTCTCGAGAATTTTTCCGGCGATAGTGTGCGCTTCCTGAGTCGCGGGTTTTCGAATCCGGGGGATTACCAGGGACAGGAAACGCGCGGCTACCGTTGGCCCTTTGGTCCAGTGGTCGTTATCGCGCCCTTTAATTTCCCAATCGAGATCCCTGCTCTGCAGGTCATGGGCGCTTTGTTCATGGGCAACCGTCCATTAGTCAAAGTTGACTCCAAAGTCAGTGTCGTATTCGAGCAATTTCTTCGCCTGCTTATCCACGCCGGTCTGCCGCCGACCGACGTGGACCTGATTCACTGCCCTGGCTCCGAGATGGGCAAACTGCTTGATGAAGCCAAAGATGACATCCGCATGGTGCAGTTCACGGGCTCGAGCTCTGTCGCTGAAAAGGTTTCGACCGTCGTTAACGGCGCCGTCCGGCTGGAGGACGCCGGATTTGACTGGAAAGTGATTGGCCCGGACTTTCAAGCAGAATGGCTGGACTATGTCGCCTGGCAATCAGATCAGGACGCATACAGCGCCTCCGGTCAAAAGTGTTCGGCGCAGAGCATTGTCTTCGTGCACGAAAACTGGGAAAAATCGTTGTTGCCGAGGCTGGCCGAGCTCGCGGCGCGACGCAAACTTGACAACCTTACGCTGGGACCGGTCCTGACCTGGACCAACGAAAAAATGCTGGCGCACATTGATGCCCTGCTGGCGATCCCCGATTCGGAATTGTTGTTTGGTGGCAAAACGCTCGAAGGTCATTCAATTCCGGCCTGCTACGGCGCACTCGAGGCAACTGCGGTCAGAGTACCATTGAGCGCGTTCGGCACGGCTCAGTTCGAGCTCATAACGACTGAGCTGTTTGGTCCTTTCCAGATTGTTGTGACCTATACCGATTCCGAGCTGCCGATGTTGCTCGACATCCTGGAACGAATACCGCATCACCTGACTGCGGGCGTTGTCAGCAACGATGCCCTTTTTCTGAAGAAAGTGCTGGGCGCGACCGTCAATGGCACGACCTATTGCGGCATGCGCGGCCGCACCACGGGCGCACCGCAAAATCACTGGTTCGGCCCATGCGGAGATCCGCGTGCTGCCGGGATCGGTACGCCCGAAGCGATTATTGCTACCTGGAGTGGTCACCGCGAAATCGTTTCTGACCAGGGACCGTTGCCGGATGGCTGGTCAACGCCGCCGCCAACGTGAACGATAGCGCTACCGAGTTTCACGACGTTTCATTGCGCCGCGGCGATGTGGTCGCCCTCGAAAATGTCTCGCTGAAGCTCAAGTTGGGACAAACCACGGCAATTCTCGGCGAGAGCGGGAGTGGCAAGTCGACCCTCGTACAACTGATTATCGGACTGCTCCGTCCCGATTCCGGCACAGTAAAGACGCTGGGTGCAGACATCGATTACGACAAACCAAGGCCCCTCCGCAAGAGAATCGGCTACGCGATTCAGGACGTAGCGCTTTTTCCGCATCTCAGGATCCGCGATAACATCGTGTTACCCGGCAGGCTGAGCGGCTGGAGCGAACCGGATTGCACATCGCGACTCAAGGAACTGCTTGACCTGATGCAACTACCGGAGGACGTGCTCGACCGGTATCCGCATGAACTGTCCGGCGGCCAGCAGCAACGGGCCGGATTGTGCCGCGCAATGATGCTGCATCCTGAACTCCTGCTTCTCGACGAACCGTTTTCGGGGCTGGACACCCTTACGCGGCGAAGCATCCACGAGCAGTTTCTTAGTTTGCAAGAGCGCGAGGCAGTTTCCTGTGTGCTCGTCACGCACGATCCGCAAGAGGCAATCAATCTCGCACAGGATATCGTGGTAATGAAGAACGGCAGGCTTCAACAACACGGAACTGTCGACGAAGTGATGAATCGACCGGCAAACAGCTATGTCGGTCACCTTTGCACCGGGCTCTCGGGCAAGCTCGGATGAACAAGCGCTTCATGACAGCCTTCTCCCTGTTGCTCGCAGTCTCGGCTGCTCACAGCCAGGCAGTCGTCGTCGGCAGCAAGATGTTTCCGGAAAGTTATATTCTTGCCGAGATCAGCGCTCAGCTCCTGGAAGACCGCGGCTTTGAAGTGCGACGGCGCCTTGGAATGGGCGGCACGAAAATCTGCTACGAGGCATTGCTGACCGGGGCGATCGATTTTTATCCCGAGTATACGGGGACAATCAACGAGGTCATGCTCGCGCAGTCGGGGAACAGGAGCCTCGCTAACATCCGGGCCGCTCTCGCCGAGCAAGGCCTGAGCTTGTTGCCGCCTATGGGCTTCAATAACACTTATGCAATAGCAGTCCCTTCGCATATTTCAAGAAGCGCGGGTCTTCTCAAGATTTCCGATCTTCGTGGCCACGACGACTTGAGAATGGCCTTTCCGCACGAATTCCTGAATCGTCAGGATGGCTGGCCCGGCCTGAAGGTCATGTACGGGCTGACCCAAGACGTAGACGGCATCGATCACGGCCTGGCTTATCAGGCCATCGAGGACGGGCAACTGGACGTCATCGCCGCCTATTCGACCGACGGCGAGCTCACTCGTTACGACCTCGTGCTACTCGAGGATGATCTCGAATACTTTCCCAAATATTTTGCGGCCTATCTGACACATGATCGATTGCCTGCCGAAGTACTGGAGGTGCTCGAGTCAATGAGCGGCAGAATCGACGATGCGAGGATGCAGCAGCTCAATCGGCTGGCAATGGAACCGGGAATTAGCATTCCGAAAGTCGCGGCGGACTTTCTCCGTGACGCGGGCCTGGTTTCGGCGAGTGACGCCCGATCGACAGTACTTCCGCAGCTTTGGCGAAACACGCGACGGCATCTGAAACTGACTGCGACGGCATTATCGCTGGCGATTCTGGTCGGCGTTGGTATCGCGCTGATCGTCCACCGGCGCCGAAGACTAGCCAACGCATTTCTCTATTTCGCGAGTCTCTTGCAGACGATTCCGTCAATCGCGTTGCTCGCCTTGCTGATTCCGTTCATGGGCATCGGACAAAAGCCGGCTATCCTCGCATTGTTTCTCTATTCTCTCCTGCCGATTGCACGAAGCACGATCACAGCCTTGCACACGATACCGCCCGGTTATCGCCAGGTAGCGGCCGCAATGGCTATGAGTCACCTACAGGAATTTCGGTATTTGTTGCTGCCGCTTGCGATGCCGCACGTCATCGCCGGAATACGTACGGCAGCGGTAATCAGCATCGGCACTGCGACGCTCGCGGCATTTATTGGCGCGGGCGGGCTGGGAGACCCGATCGTTACCGGTCTGGCTTTGAACGACAGCTCGCTGATTCTTCAGGGCGCCATTCCGGCGGCCATGCTTGCAATCCTGACCGAACTGTTCTTCAGCGGCGTGGAGCGAGCGCTGGTCGTCCCGCACATGCGGAGCAACAATCCGAAGATTTAAACTTTCGATCGTTGTTCTTGATCGCCTGTATTTTCGGCCTGATGGTCCGAGGCTGCGGACTGTTGGTCCGAGGCCGCGGACTGTTGGTCCGAGGCCGCGGACTGTTTCTGTTCGAGACCCAGCAGGCAGTGATTCATGCGGCGGACGTAGTCTGCCGGGTTGTCGAGCTGGGTTCCTTCGGCAAGCAACGCGTGATCGAGAACAATTTCTGACAGTTCATCGAACTTGCTGCTGTCGGTCTCCGCGGACAACCTCTTTAACAGCGGGTGGCTGACGTTGATTTCCAGAATCGGTTTCGATTCCGGCAGCTTTTGGCCGGTTGCCTCGAGCATGCGCCGTAGTTGAGGACCCAGGTCCTGCTCGCCAGCGACGACGCAGGCCGGTGATTCGACGAGGCGTTGGCTGACGTTGACTGCCTCGACCCTGTCTTTAAGTACCTGCTTGATACGCTTCAGCAGTGGCTTATGCTCATCGTTTACAGCCTGTTGCGTGATCTCCCCTTCCACGTCGGGCAGGGTCAGTTGGCCGCGGCCAATATCCTGAAAGGTTTTGCCTTCGAATTCTGACAGGTGACCGGCCATCCACGGGTCGATGCGTTCATATAACAGCAATACTTCGATGCCCTTTTTCCGAAGCTGTTCAAGATGCGGGCTCGCGTTTGCCGTCGCAAAGTTTTCGGCGAGGATGTAGTAGATCTTGTCCTGATCGGCCCCCGCGCGGCCGACGTAGTCCGAGAGCGACTGGTCCTGTTTATCGCTTTCGGTATGGGTGCTTGCGAAGCGAAGAAGTCTTGCCAGCTTGTCGTTATTTATCTGATCTTCTACGAAGCCCTCTTTGACGACCTGTCCGAACTCGTTCCAGAATTTTTCGTAGTCCACTGGATTGTTCGTCGCCATCTTGCTCAGCATATCGAGCACCCGGCGTGTTAATGCTTTGCGCATAGTTGAGAGTTCAGGATCACTCTGCAACATCTCCCGGGATATGTTTAGCGGCAGATCGGCAGAATCGACGATTCCTTTCACGAAACGCAGGTACAAAGGAAGAAACTGCTCCGCATCGTCCATGATAAAGACGCGCTGCACATAGAGCTTTAGTCCCCGCGGTATATCCCGATTCCAAAGGTCGAATGGCGCGTTCGCGGGAATGTAAAGGAGACTCGCATACTCCTTCTTGCCTTCCACCCGGTTATGGCTCCAACAAAGCGGGTCTGCAAAGTCGTGCGAAAGGTGTTTGTAAAATTCCCTGTATTCGTCTTCGCTGATTTCCGATCGCGACCTGGTCCAGAGGGCCGTTGCTGAATTGACTGTTTTCGGCTCTGTATCGGCATCACCGGCATTGGATAACAGGACCGGAAAAGCGATGTGGTCCGAATACTTGCGGATCAGCGTTTCGAGACGCAGTGACTCCGAGAATTCGAACTCTGCATCCTTGAGGTGCAAAGTGACGCTCGTTCCCCGCTCCGGGAGATCCGCATTTTCGATCGAAAACTCGCCCTGACCATCGGATTCCCAACGAACGCCCTGGTCCGACGGCAGCCCCGCTCTCCTGGACTCCACCTCCACCTTGTCGGCGACGATGAATGCAGAATAGAAGCCAACGCCGAACTGCCCAATCAATTGAGCGTCTTTCTGCTCGTCACCGGTCATCTGCTGAAGGAAGTCGGCGGTTCCGGACTTTGCAATGGTGCCGAGGTTTTCGATGAGTTCGGCCCGGGACATGCCGATACCGTTGTCTATCAGAGCAACTGTCTTTGCGGTGTCGTCGTACTCAATGCGGATCTTGAGATCCGAGTCCTCCTTCAGCAACTCGGGAGCGGCAAGCGCTTCGAACCGAAGCCTGTCCGCTGCATCAGAGGCGTTCGATATCAGTTCCCGCAGGAATATTTCCTTGTTGCTGTACAGTGAATGGATCATCAAGTGCAGCAGCTGCCGCACTTCGGTCTGGAACCCCAGTACTTCCCGGCCCTGGTTCTCGCTCACCCTTTCGGTCTCCTCAAATACAGGTCACACAACGACAGACACGATGGTACCAATCTGAAGCATTTCAAGGGCCTTATGAGGATTCGCTCGACACCTGGTAGCGTTTTACCGGTATGTCTTACGAAAGCGCCTCTTCCGAGTGAAGAAGGCATACCGGCGAAACGCTACCAACAGAGCGTCGAACGATTTGTGCCGTGAACAGAATCTAGCTTGCCGGGAGCGCTTGCGGCACCGGAATGACGACCGCCCGGAAAAGCAGGCCGACCAGCAACAATGTGACAACTGCCAGTGCGAGCGGTGGATGCGTGAGCGCAAGAACGATGCCTGCAATTTGCAGGCAAACTGATCCGAGCAGGAAAAGGATTCGCTGAATCGCACGCCGTACCTGCTCTGCGAATAGCGGCGCCGCATAAAAGAGATCCTCGAGCTCGTCGAGGTACTGAATCAAGCGCTCCACGACTTTTGCACCCGTCCTTTACCCTGTGACTGACAGCAACGGATCGGCGCTTTTTGGCTCAGCGGTAGATATTTCAGCTTCCTGCAATGCCATTGCGTTGAATTTCTTTGCATGAGCAATCGCAAGATGAAAGAGCTCCCAGCGCTTCCTTGCTGCTTCGTCTGTTAGTACCTCAACGGGCGAGTCAGTCTGTGAATAATTCTTTGACATACTCATTTTGTCTTAAGTCGTAAGTCATTAATGCGGACTATAGGCGCCTGATACCACCTCCGCCGTGAGACAGATCACAGCTTGCTTTGCAAAAAGATTTACACCTCAAGTTTTTATCAGAAGAGAGAACTCGTTCGAGTTTTAGCGGTGATGTAATTAATTTATTGTAATACATAATCTGCTTATCTCTAATAATAGACGACTGCATCACAAAATAAAGGCGCGACACGTGCAAGAACGCGGAAAAGCAATTCCCTTTTCGCGAAAGGGAAGAAATTTTATCTGGTATTTCTGGCCGGCAGGGCCAGACGATCGCGATGCGCGTTTTTCTTATTCTTCGGCCCAGTTGCGCTTGATCTGTTCCGTCCAGTTTCTGTAACCTTTCCAGGTGTACAGCGACGGATCGATGCCGCCACGACGCTCCTTGGGAACAGGCGCTTTGGAAATCCATTTGCGGTACTGTTGCCAAGCGTCTAAGTCAGACGAACCGTTCGAATGCGAGTCTGCGCCGCGTCCAGAATTTGCCGATTCCGACTGCGCTGGAGAATCTACCGACTCAGACTGCGTGTCGGCACTGTAGTCACTTGCCCAACTGAATTCTTTGCTGTCCTGCATGTCGATTTGCTCAGTACATCCTTTGAGCAAATGCTACGTTGTCGGCCAACAATGTCACAGGAACTGTATCACAATGCCGGCAGTGAGTTTTTATAAATATATCAACGTGTTAGATGGTATTTTTACTTAATCAAGAGCCCGGTCTGTAGGAAGTTGCGATCGATTTAACAGAATACGACCCGCCCCGGCGAGGGGCCTATCTCGCCACCTGGTAACACGGGGAGTAGCTTTCGCTGGCAATCTTCATGCGCCCCTGCGCAACGAATGCGGACAAGAGCCGGTCGAGGAGCCTCATCTGATTTTTCGAGCCACAGATTTCGAACGGTCCGTGTTCTTCTATGACGGCGATCGTATCCTCCCTTACATTCCCAGAAACGATGCCCGAAAAAACGCGCCGCAAATTGACTGCGAGTTCATACACCGGCAGATCTTCATGAATTTCGATAGCTCGCATCGATTCATGGTTTGCCTCAAAAGGCTTCTGAAAATCATCATCAATCTTGAGGCGCCAGTTGAAATAGTAAGCGTCACCATTATGTTTTCGAAAATCTCTGACCTGGCGAAGTCCGTTGAGCATTTCTCTGCCTACCTGTTGCGGATCATCAATGATTATCTTGTACCTGCGTTGTGCACTTTCGCCGAGTGTCGCAGCAACAAACTCATCGATCTGCCGGAAGTACGATTCGCTATTGGCAGGACCCGTCATAATCAACGGGAACGGTATTTTTTCATTGTCCGGATGTAATAGCACGCCCAACAAATACAAAACTTCCTCGGCCGTACCGACGCCACCGGGGAAAACGGTGATGCCATGCCCGAGACGGACAAATGCTTCAAGGCGTTTTTCCATGTCCGGCATTATGACCAGGGCGTTGACGATAGGATTCGGTGATTCCGCTGCAATGATTCCCGGTTCGGTTATGCCGATATACCGGCCTTCCCGGATGCGTTGTTTTGCGTGGCTGATAGTGGCGCCCTTCATCGGGCCCTTCATCGCACCGGGACCACAGCCCGTGCATACGTTCATGCCACGCAGGCCAAGTTCATAGCCGACCTTCTTGGTGTAATCGTACTCGTCCCTGTTGATCGCGTGGCCGCCCCAACAGACCGCAAGGTCAGCATCCGAGTGCGTTTGCAGCAGCCTGGCATTTCTAAGGATGTGAAAGACTGCGTTGGTGATGTTGTCGGACGACTTCAGGTCGAAACGCCCGCTTTCTCTGATTTCATTATTGGTAAAAACGATATCGCGAAGCACCGCGAACAGGAGTTCCCGGGTGCCGCGTATCATCTTGCCATCGACGAAGGCGACAGACGGCGCACCTTTCAAGGAGAGTTTGAGGCCCCTATCGAGCTGAATGATGCCGACGCTGAAGTCCTTGTGCTTCTCGAGGACCGCCCGGGCATCGTCGGTATTTCGGCCTGAGCTCAGGACAGCGAGTATGCAACGCCGCAGTACCGGGTAGAGCCCGCCTTCCCCCTGATTGCGCAGCTGATCGACTTCGACCTGGGAAAGTATTTCCAGGCTCCCTTCGGGCCAGACTTCTGCATCGACGAGTTGTTCACTGTCGGCGCCCAAAGCCCGGTCAGGGAAGGATTTCAATTGGGATGTCATTTGGCGTCATCAACCAGATGTCGATGATGTCGGAGTTGGAGACTGCGATACAGCCGTTGGTCCAGTCCTGTTTTTTGTAATAGGCGGCAGAATAGGTGGGGCTGTTTGGCTGCCCGTGTATCATTATCTGCCCTCCCGGATCAACGCCCTTCATCCGAGCTGCACGCCGGTCCTTCAAGCTCGGGTATGAAACGTGGATTGACAGAAAAAAGTCGCTGTCAGAATTCCTGGTATCGAGCGTATAGCGGCCTTCAGGAGTTTTGAAGTCTCCCTCCTCTTCTTTGCCGCCGATCGGCGTAATGCCGAGCGCAATATCAAACGTCCGGAATATTGCGTCGTTCCTGAGCAGGTGCAGTTTGCGCTTTTCTTTCTCGACGACAACCTTGTCGGCCACGGGAAAATCGCTGGCTGGAGAAATCGGCGGCACCGCAATCAGACCAACCAGGATCAATACCTGACAACAGGCTCTGGGAATGGCCGTATGTTGTCGTAAGCGATTTTTGCTGGAAGTCATCTCGGATCGGATCCTCATCAGTGCCGGTAAAAGACTAGCAGACCAGACAATATCTGCAAACGTGCGGGATTACATTATTTGACATCAAACATTGCGGCCGACGATCCACCCGATCGCAAATCCGATTGCACCGGCAACGACCGTATATAAGGGCAGAAAACCGAAAAGCGCCTGTGGATGTTCGGCGCTGCTGAACATACCGTCGAGATCGACCGAGTACGCGTAGTGAAGATACAAAGACAGTCCGAGTGCAGGAATCGCGAAACCCAGCGTACCGAGCGGTAAGCGCCAGCCCGCGCCACTCCAGCTGCCGCCGCCGCGATAAAGCGTAACCGCTGACAGGATCGAAAAGACGATCATCGGTACGGCATTGCGTATTGCGTAGGCATCAGGGCCCTCGATGTGGCTGATATATGCGATTGCTGATGCTGTAATTAACAGCACGGGTACAAGTCGGATTACTATTAGCTTCGATACCTTACCCATCGTCGCTTACTAGCACGGGAAATCGAATACGCGTACCGGGACGGACCTTGTGCAAATCGAGCGCCGGATTATATTGGCGAAATAACCAGATGGGCACGTCATACTGGCGCAGCGACAGAATCCATACTGATTCATTTCTCTTGATGGTGTGCTCTTTGACGCCGGTTATCGTGTGGTTGCGAAAGAAACTGTCTTGCTGTTGGCGGTGGTAGGCAGTCCTCGAATTTTCAAAGGACTCCGCAGCTACCTGGCTCATGTCGAGTCTGATGCGTTGCCCGACAACGACAGGCGCACGAAACGCGAGACCGTTGATGTCGCGCAGGCGCTGAGTTTTTATGCCCAGCCAGTCGCCGTAATGACCCAGTGTCTCGAGCGGTTGAATTTCGATCGTATTGTCGGCGGCGACACTGTAGTCGCTCGGATCAGACAGCAAAGTCGACCGGATCGCATCGCGTAAAGTAGTAGCAAGTTGGTCCGCCAACGCACCGGGGCTGATTTTTTCCTCTTCCGGCGAACCAGCCGTATCGACAGTGGCTGGCGCGTCGGCAAGAGCAGCAACCAACTGGGGTTCGACGACCGCGGTCGCCGGCGCCTCCGCGACCGTGACACTGGAAACCGGCCCGGCCGCAGGCAAACGCAAGCGTTGCCCAGACCTGATGCGATGCCGACTGCCGAGATTATTCAATGCGACCAGTGTCGATATCCTGGTCCGATATTTTTCGGCGATCTCCGACAAGGTGTCGCCACGGGCAACCGTGTGAAACAGGTCCGGCAGCTGCCTTTCAAATTGTTCGTCTGCCGGTAGCGCCGCAATCAACTGCAAAATTGGCCCCGTCAAGATGCTGCGCGGCATTCTGACTCCGTAGCCCTTTGGCAGGTTCTTGCTGCCCTGCCAGATCGTCGGCTGCAGGGCAGGATTGTGGCGTGCCAGATCGGCCCGACTGACACCGAGCGATTTGGCAACAGAGTCCGCGGATATATAAGCCGGCAGGTTCACTGTCGCATAGTCGATAGGACGGTCCGCCACGATACCCGGAAAGTACTGTTCTGCGTTTTGGTCTACCTGCATGGCTGCGAGGAATGCAACATAGAAATTCCGGGAAGCAAAGCCGAATGTTCTACTGTGGTATTCGCGGAGAATAGTCACGTACTCGGTGTCACCAAACTTACGCATCGCGCGCCGCACACCGGAAAGTCCATGGTTGTAGGCCGTTATCGCCATCGGCCAGTTGCCGGCAATCGAATAGTTGTAAGCAAGCAACTTGCCGGCCGCTTCAGTAGCCGTGTAAGGGTCGTTACGTTCGTCGACCACGTGATCGACCTGCAGGAATCGCCGTCCGGTGCTCCTTGTAAACTGCCAGATCCCTGATGCGCCGACGTGCGATCTCGCGTCCGGGTTATAAGACGACTCGACGTGTGGCAACGCGGCGAGTTCAACGGGCACATTCAACCTTGAAAATGTATTGTTGACATGACCACGGTACCGGCCTGCCCGCTCAAGCCCGGCATGGAATCGATCAGAAAGCCCCTGCTGATACCTGATCCGATTTGCGGCGTCACGCAGCACCTCGTTCGTCACATCCGCCGGCCAAAGTTCGAGAACGCGTCTCTCCTCGGCTGTCAATTTGTCGCGTTTGCCGCTCGCCAGCGTCCGCAACACCGACTGATAGTGCTTCCGGCGTACTCCGGTCCGCCGATTTCGTTCCCGGCGGCTCACGGTAGCCGGTATATCGAGATCCTCATAGGTCACAGCGAGATTGCGATTATCGTGCAATACGCCCTGGTCACTCGTGTATTCGGTAAATACTGAAATCCAGAAGCTGATGTCCGGCTCGAGTTCGGTCGGCCGCGGGAATCGGGTGGTGTCTGCGGCCAGCGGCGCGGCAGCGATTAGAAAGAAAAGGGCAAGAATGCGAGAAATGCTTGTCATAGGGCCAATTCGGGATTCTGACTGAGAAATGAGTCCTAAATAATTGAATAGTTCACAGATATTTGCCCCTTTTTTGTATACCTTGAGGTAATCTGGCTGTCACAACAAGGCCATAGAGCCCATAACTCCATAAAACCGTGTCGATGAAATTCGAGAGCCAACTGAAAACGCTGCTAAGCGCCATCACTGCTGTGATGCTGCTCTCTTGCACAGCGTATCTGTGGGCCAGCGAAGGCGCGATCAATCCGCCGGACGATGGCGCGGATAGTCTGCAGGATACGACCAAGGATAGCGACTCTGGTTCCGCTTCGGTGGTTTTGCCGGCGGACCCGATGGTTGATCCCGCCGCCGACCATCCGCCCGTCATTCCGCTGGCCGACGCGGTGACTACTGCCGACGGCCTGGCGGAACCGTTGACGGTCTTAAATGCAGAAATTGCGCCAGGCGCATATGAACAATTGTCCTGGACTGCAACTGAACTCTTCGAAGGGGTGCCTGTTTCTACTCCGGTGCTGGTAGTGAATGGCAAGCTGCCGGGCCCGACGCTTTGCCTGACGGCGGCCGTTCACGGCGACGAGCTCAATGGCGTTGAAATGGTTCGTCGTATCATGCATGACCTGGACCCGCAGAAACTCTCGGGCGCCGTCCTCGGCGTTCCAATCGTAAATCTACAGGGCTTTCGGCGCAGTTCGAGGTACCTGCCCGACCGGCGTGATTTGAATCGTTACTTTCCCGGCAACCCGAGAGGCAGCGCAGCGGCGAGAATCGCCTATTCGTTCTTCGTCGAGGTCGTTCTCCACTGTGACGCACTGATCGATTTGCACACCGGTTCGTTCGAACGCACGAACCTTCCCCAGTTGCGCGCCGATTTGCGAAACCCCGATGTCGTCACGTTGACACAGGGTTTCGGCGCCACGGTCATTCTCCACAGCAGCCCGACCAAGGGTACTCTGCGATATGCTGCAACCTCGGCCGGCATCGCTGCCGTAACACTCGAAGCCGGCGGACCGTCTCAGCTTGAACTCAAGGAAGTCAAGCACGGTGTAAAAGGCATCGAGACACTTCTTCATACGCTCGGCATGGTCAAGAAGATGAGACTATGGGGTGATCCGGAACCTGTTTATTACCAGTCAACCTGGGTACGAGCGAATCGCGGCGGCATTCTTTTGGCCGATGTCAGTCTCGGCAGCACGGTCAGACAGGGCGACCTGCTCGGAACGATCACAAACCCGATGAACAACGCCAGCACCAGACTGTATTCGCCGTTCTCGGGCCGCATCATTGGCATGGCGCGCAACCAGGTGGTCATGCCCGGGTTTGCGGTATTTCACGTCGGCATACAAACGGATGAAACTCCGGCCAACGAATCCGGCGCCGACGATCCGCTTGCCGATGAGTCTGGTAGCGACGACTACGTTGACGGTATGTCAGAATAAGACTCAGAATTACCGTACAAGCTACACACCGACCATGAGTCTGCACACTTGATCAAGCGGCGCTCGGCTAAGCTGGGCGTGCGACTGTTGCTGGCACTCTTAAGAGTGTCCAGCAAGTTTCCGTACGGCGTACAGATGAGCCTGGGGCTCCTCGCCGGCCGATTTATTTTTCATTCCGCGCGTAAGCGACGGGCGATCGCTGCGCGAAATCTCGAACTCTGCTTTCCCGAGATGACAATTGCTGAACGGCATAAACTCCTTTGCGCCCATTTCTGTTCACTCGGCCGGGCACTTTTCGAATCCGGACTTGCGTATTGGGCCCCCGACGAACGGCTTCGTGAGCTGGCGCGAATTAGTGGCATGGATAAGCTGCAGGCTGCCCTCGCAAGAGGTCACGGCGTAATTCTAATCGCTGGTCATTTCACTTCGATGGAACTGGCCGGGCGACTGCTCGCGCTCGTTGTGGAGTTCGATGTTGTGTTTCGACCGTTCAATAACCCGGAAATCGATTCCATCGTTCACGCAGGACGCCAGCGCGCCGTCGGAAAAGTAATACCGAAAAAGAGTTTTCGCCAGTTCCTCATAGGGTTAAAGGCAAACCGGGCAATTCTCGTTACGGTCGATCAGGCGACGACTGCCCGCAACAAAGTGATGGCACCCTTCTTTGCTGTCCCGGCGCCGACATCGATCAATGTGGCGCGAATCGCGCAAAAAACCGGTGCCACCGTGTTGCCACTGCTGTGGCTGCGGGAGCCTGATCTTTCGGGATACCGGGTCGAAATCGGCGCACCCTTAACAGGTTTTCCATCGGGCGATGCTCTGACGGATGCAAGCCGGATCAATACCTTGATTGAGGAGCAAATTCGTCAGGCGCCGGAGCAATATTACTGGATTCACCGCCGCTTCAAGGCTGAGCCGTCACCCTACGACAGGAAAGAGAGGAAATAGGGGTCGAACCGTTATGGGCCCTTAGCGGTTCGACCCCTTTAACCTGTTTTTCCTTTAAACTCGCGTCGAAAAAGAGTCCCGTACACCAATACTCATAATGGCAGACATACGTAAACCGCTATATCACTTCTGGACGCCGAACACCTGGTACCTCTGGCTCTTTCTGGGATTGCTTCGCCTTAGTTTCCTGCTTCCGTATCGTGTGCGCTTGCGTTTTTTTAAATCAGTCGGCCGTCTGCTGCACCGTTTCGATATCACGCGGCGGGCAACAGCCCGGCGGAACATCGAACTTTGCTTTCCCGAGCTGACCGCGGATGAGCGGGATACCCTGATACTGGCACATTACGAAGCAATTGGCGCATCCTTGATGGAGTTTGGTCTCGCCCGCTGGGCGTCGCGCGAGAAAATTGCTGCAATGAGTCGAATCGAAGGAGCAGAGCATCTGACGACGGCCCTGCAGCAAGGCGAAGCCGTTATTTTGCTGACCGGACACTTTACGTCCCTGGAGTTAAGTGGGCGCATCATGCAGCACATTTGTCCCCGTATCGACGCCGTTTTTCAGCAACATCCGAACAAGTTCCTGATCGAAATCCTGCGAACGACCCGCGAGCGCATGGCGGAAAGCACGATTGCAAGCAGCGATGTGCGAAGCATGGTTCGCAGCCTCCGGTCGGGTGTGGCCCTTTGGTTTGCCCCTGATCAGTCGGTCCGTAGCAAACAATCCGTGCTGATCACGTTCTTTGGCGAGCCGGCGATGACCAATACAGCCACATCCAAACTGGCAAAACTCGGCAAAGCAATCGCAATACCCTGGTTCGTCTGCCGTCTTCCCGAGGGCGGCTACCTCATGACGATCCTGCCACCGATGGAAAATTTTCCGAGCGACGATCCTGTGGAAGACACAAAGCAGTTTGTTGCGATTCTTGAAGAGCAAATTCGCCGTTGTCCGGAGCAGTACATTTGGACCTACCGCAAATTCAAGGGCAGGCCGGAACCGTTGCCTGACGCTTATGCGAACCTGGACGAGCTGAAATAACCGTCGAGAATCTGCTCCCAGTTAGTTTCAGAATAATGCAATTCAGGATCCAGCCGCTTGATCTTCTGCAGCGATCTGTGCAGCCGGACGAGGTTTCTTTGTTGCCATGACCCCGGCTGGCGTAATCTGCCACGATCGAAATCAACCAGCCAAAGCTTATCGTTTCTGTCGATCTGAATATTGTAGGCAGTCAGGTCCGCATGGAAGACGCCCGCCTTGTGAAAGGGCGCGATGTCTCTGCCCAGCTTTTGCCAGAATTCTTCCCTGCGCGGCCGTATCGCAATTCGATCCGACAACGATAGTACGTCAGGGATAAGGACCGTCAGCAGATCCGCTTTATAGGTCAGGCCTGAACGAATATAGCGAGCCGCGGCCGGTCGCGGCACCGGTAATCCCATGGCCGAGAGCTTCGCTAACAAATGCCACTCGCCGAACCCGCGTGTCGCATCTGCACCTAGCCAAAAATAGCTGTCTGCAATGACTCGGCCGATCAGCCCGCCGCGGATGAAGTGGCGCAAAACGAATTCGCCCTGATCGCCTTTCACGATCATCGTATTGCCGCGGCCGGAGGACCGAAGCCGGCCCGTGACCGGGGAACAGGCCGGCCAGCCCGCAGCCGTGAATTCGGTGTCGGAGATTTGTCCGAAAATATCCCTGTCGAAAAGGATGGAACCGTTGCTGGTCTGCAGGACGCTTTCGTTCAATCTTGTCGATCCTCAGAAGATTTCGTCCTAAATGGGTATTTTGGCGGATTTCGGCTCATTTCGAGGTTTTTATTTGATTTTTGTAGATTTTAACGTCATTTGTGGCAAAATCCGCACTCCAACGTTATCGCATTCGCGGGAATTCGGCTATTTTAGCAACATTTAGAGATATTTAACGCCTTATTAGGGCCATTAAACTGCTACTGTCAGCCGAATATCAGCTTAATTCCTATCACCGGCAAATTGACCGTGATTCTGGCATTTCGCTGATGTTCGGCATATTTAGCCGCAAATTCGTTGCAATTAAAGGGAAGTCGCCCGCAGTACAGGCGATTCTTTAGTCAGCTGAGCCCGCAAGGCTATATTCTGCGCCGCAATACGGGCACTTTGCTTCACCGGTTTCCTCGATGGGCAAATAGACCTTTGGGTGGGAATTCCACAGATACATGCTAGGCATCGGGCAGGAGAGAGGAATGTCGTCGCGACGGACCTCGTATCTGCGTTGCGAATTTGCCTGAATAAGATTCTGATCGACTGTTCCTGCTCTGGCTCTCATCGATATCACCACGCTCGAGTTGTTTTGCGGGCGATTATAGCAACCTGAGCTGATGCCTATCTGTGATTGTCGGTATCTGCTCTGACAAACCGTGTCCGATTCCATTAAAACTCAATGACCGCTTCCACCAACAGCGGTCGGTCAGTTGGCTCGCCAAATGCTGCTGTTACAGGCAGAAACCGGCCAGAAGCAAGCATTGCTATCGCAACAGTTATACTTTTGAAATCAGGAGCAGAAACGGCCGAACTCTGCCTAAGAAACCAGCAAACTCATTTGCTGTTCAGGTCCTCGTCAAGCAATCGTAGGATCTTTGCCTGTGTTTCATATATTTGAGTGAAACCACCAACGACGAAAGTCGAATAAGAGACTCGCTCAGCGAGAGCACCTTCGAGTTTGGTTGTTGCGCGCAGCTGAACCAGCTCGTCTTGCTTCACATCGGACTGATCAAAAAACCACTCAGTGAGCCTCTTCATGAAAGGCAATTCGCCGCAATCACATTATTCTTCCTGAATAGATTGCAGGAAGAAGACGATCTCCAAAATCTGCCCCATCGCCAGCCGTCCGCTGGTCCCCTCGTACCGCTCATCCGTGCCCCACACAGGCATATCGCCGGGTCCGTGGGCGCCGATTTTGTCGCGGCCGTCGATTTTCCCGTAGACCTCCCAAAACGGAAAGATCCCTCCGTTGCTCTCGCTCAATCGGGAAAGGTCTGCCGGCTGCTCTTTTAGATGCGGTCCTAACACACCGTCACCCTGTCCTTCCAGACCATGGCAGACCGCGCACCGTTGACTGAACTGTTGCTGTCCGCTCTCGATCACTTCCTCCTGCTGAGCAAGCGCAGCAGGAGTGGGCGCCCAGAGCAGTGCCACCAGACTCACCCCGGCAAGTAGCCTCGTGATCGTCCGCCACGGCCTATTGCAAGCAGCTATTTTACAACTCTGCACTGAATGCCCAATTGGCAGATACTTGGTCATGACAGATCTCCTCGCCAGCTTTGGCTGGATTTGCCTTTGTCGGTTAGCTCCGAGATTTATGCAGTAATACGGAGATAGCGTCAAGTCGGAGAAACGCGTAGCGCGAATGAATCTGACGCTGTCTGTCAGTTCAGCTCGGTGCTGTCACAGATCATTTCATCGTTCGCGCCCAGACGCTGGACACGAACTTTCTTTCCGCAGTAAATGCTGTGTCGGGCACCAGTGGCGGCTGCTCATCCAGAGCGAGGCGATGCAGCCGCAAGCGGTACTCCTTATATATGTCCTGCAGGCCCACGACATCCTTCTCCGTCAGGCAAGCCGCCGCTGCAAGAGTTCCGAGTTGCCGTATGTTGTCTGAATAATGAATTACGGCAGGATGCAGCCTGGCGTTCCTGAGAACGTGGTATTGCACGATGAATTCGATATCGCCAATACCACCCTCGCCCTGTTTGAGATCGAATAATTCGGCATCGCTCTGGTCCAATTGCTCCCGCATTTTTCGCCGCATCGACGTCACGTATTCCAACAAACTCCCCTGACGTACGCGGTTCCTTAGCGTCTCGGCCCGAATTCTCTCGAATTCCCTGGCTACCTGGGCACTGCCGGCGACGGGCCGGCTGCGCAGGAGGGCCTGGTGCTCCCAGGTCCACGCATTCTCCTCCTGATACCGTTCGAACGCTTCGACACTCGTTACCAGAAGTCCGGACCGTCCGCTCGGGCGTAAGCGGGTGTCGACCTCGTAAAGCGCACCCGTGCCGGTTTGTATCGTTAGAAAGTGCACCAGGCGGCGGACCAGACGGCCGAAGAAAACACTCGTTTCAAGTGGTTTCTCACCGTTCGTCATTTGCTCGGAATCGCCCCAGCGCCCTGACTCGTGAAGGAACACGAGATCGAGATCCGACCGGTATGACAATTCTATGCCGCCGAACTTGCCGTAAGCGATAACACCGAAACCGGCAACCCGGCTGGCCTGACCGTCACCGTAACATGGCTCACCGTGCTTCTCGACGAGATCGGCATAAGCCAGTTTCAGCGCCTCTTTTAAAACCAGTTCCGCAAGGTCGGTCAGGCGGTCGCTGACTTTCATGATCTGCAGCTTGCCGCTGAAATCGGCGACCGCAACGCGAAACAGACTTGCCCGTTGAAACTGTCCGAGCATCTCAATGAGATGCTCACTGTCCATCGCGTCAAGACGGGCGACACGTTGATCCAGTTCCTCGGCCATTTCGCTTGCCGAAAGCGATGCCGAAAAGAGGCGCGGGTCGAGTAACTCATCCATCAACAGAGGAAGACGGCTGATCTCCTCGGCGAGATAAGCGCTGCTTTCACACAGGTTTACCAGCCTCTCTAAAGCAGCCGGATTTTCATTCAGCAAGGCGACGTAAGCGCTGCGTCGCAATATTCGTTCGACGATATTGAGTACTCTGCCGAGCACCGGCGATGGACGAGGCTTGTCCCGTAGCTGAACCAACAGCTTCGGCATGAGCTGGTCCAGCCGTTGACGAGCGACCTTATCGATTTGCAGCGTCAGAGGAGCACGCTGGAATTTCACCATAGCTGCCGATAGTTCCTCCGCCTGTGCGAAGCCTTGTTGTTCCAATATTTCCCGCCACTGGGCGGCTGTAGATGATGATATCCAGCATTCAGAAAATGTTGTTACGGCCGTGGACTGCGATTCGGGATGTTCATTCTTGAACGCCACGTTTTCGAATTGCCTGCTGACATTACTGCGATGCATATCGAGATCTGCAACCAGGTTGTCCCAGTCTGGATAACTCATCGCGAGGCAAAGTCGTGCCCTGTCCGCGGGATCGTTTGGAAGATCGTGGGACTGCTGGTCCCGCATGGCCTGAATGAAATTTTCGAGACGCCGCAAAAAAGTGTAGGCATTGAGAAGCTCGGCGACCGATGATTCCGAAAGCCCGGGATTGTTGGCGAGACGGGGCAGCACGACCCGCAACTCGGGGCTGCGCAGTCGCCTGTTGCTCCCGCCGCGAACGAGTTGCAACGATTGTGCGATGAATTCGATTTCCCTGATACCGCCGGGGCCGAGCTTGATATTGGATGCCAGCTCCTTCTTCTGACCCTCTGCAGCGATAAGCGCCTTCATGTCACGCAGCGATTCGAATACACCGAAATCCAGGTAGCGCCGATAAACGAACGGCTCAATCATGTTGCTCATGAGTTCTTCGGCAACTGCCTCGCTGACAGGCGGACCTGTAATTCGGGCCTTTATGTAGGCGTATCGCTCCCAGCTCCTGCCATGCTGTGGAAGGTAGGACTCCAGGGCGGCAAAACTGACCACTGGCGGGCCGCTGTCGCCAAACGGCCGGAGCCTCGTGTCGACCCTGAATACGAAGCCGTCAGCCGTCACCTCGTCAAGCAAAGCTACGATCTGCTGAGTCAGGCGAGTGAAGTATTCATGCGCGCTGAGAGGGCGCCTGCCATCAGTTTCTCCATCATCGGTGTACAGGAAAATCAGATCGACATCCGAGGAGAAATTCAGCTCCCGGCCGCCGAGCTTGCCCATTGCAAGTACCACAACGGGTATCTCTGCCCGGTGCTCATTTCGCGGAATACCAAACCGTTCCTGCATTATTCGCGTTGCATACTTCGTGCAGGCAGCGATCAAGTCGTCGGCAAGATCGGACAATGCCTGCAAAGTCTCGTTGAGGCTTGCTGCCCCGCAGATATCGCGCCACAGCACATGCAGAAGCCACCGATCGCGGAACCGTCTGAGGCGGGTCTTTACGGTATCGATGTCATCCATACATCCGGATATCTCGCTCGCGAACGCACGCAGCGCCCCTCTGTCCGGAGACTGCAGGAATGCACCATTGTCCCGGCAGGACAGGACCCAGGGCCATTCCCGGACGATCGTATTCGCCGCGAACTCGCTGCAGGCAACAAGCCTGGCCATCCTGGCAAGGAAGTCATCCGGGGAACTGACTCGAGCGACGCTGCCTGGATGAGACGATTCGAGCCGCTCAAGCCAATGCGGCAGGACGTCGCTGAGCTCGTCGGGCAGATTCGAGATCAGCTGCTTGAGCTTCTTGTTGGCTGACGGCTTCATCGCGGCCAGTCTATCGGAATGGCCGCCGGATGCAGCATTCTGTTCCACCCCTTTCAACGGGCGCGCCAAGTTGGTGAAATACTCGGGCCGGGATCATAGTTGAATCGACGCATTTTTTGATCGCCTCCCACTGGCAGTCTGGCACAACCAGCAGAATGGCCGACGCGATAATTTAGGGCCCGGGGCACCCGGATATCGAGGGCGTTGACGTTTGGGTCCGTGATGCGCTTGTAGCCACACCGGACCGCGTCCTCTTGGCGGATGGGTTGCTACTCGGTACGCCGGAGCACTTCGGCTACACGAGCGGGGCAATCAAGTATTTCCTTGACCGCGTCTATTATCCGCGTGAAGACGAAGTCGGTGGCATGCTTACGCGCTCTTCGTGCGCGCAGGAAATGACGGTAGCGGGGCATTTAGTAGCATTACCCGAATTCTGACAGGACCTTCCGTCAAGCCGGTCCGGGACCCGCTGTTGATCGCCGGCGAGTTTGACGAGAGCCGGCTCATCGAATGCGAAGAATTTGGGATGACTATGGCTGCTGGACTGGAATCCGGCGTTTTCTGATCAAGCCGTCGACCGCAGCTCGCGGTCCTTGCGGGTCAGTGCTTTAAGGATGTGGTCGAGCGAGATTGGCTGTCCGATGGCAAAGCCTTGCGCGTAGTTGACGCCGAGATCCGTCACGATCTGCAATGTCTCATTGGTCTCCACATATTCGGCCACGGTCTCGAGTTCCATCACTTTCGCGACTTGCGTAATAGCAGTCACCATTGACATTGAAATCTTGTTGCCAACGATATCACGGATAAAACCGCCATCGATTTTCAAAGTATCGACATGGAAATTCTTGAGATAGGCAAATGAACTCAACCCGGCGCCGAAGTCATCGAGTGAGAAGTTGCAACCACGCTTGCGCAATGCATCGATGAAGGCCTGAGCTTTCGTGAGGTTGGACACTGCCGCCGACTCCGTGAGCTCAAAGGTGATTGACTCAGCAGGCACACCGCTGATTTCGATTTCATCTTCGATAAACGTCAGAATCTCATCATCACCCAACGACTGCCCGGACAGATTTATTGCAAAGCTCGTCCCCGTTTCTTTCAGAAAATCGGCATGCTCACTCAGTCTTGACAGCGTCGTCGATACGACCCATCGATCGATCTGTGGCATAAGCTGGTAGCGTTCGGCTGCCGAGAACAAGGCATCCGATGCCACCGCGTTGCCTTTGCTGTCTGTCATTCTCAGAAGTATCTCGAAGTGACTCGCGGCCGCAATATGCGGCAATTTGACGATCGCTTGCGCGCAAAGCTCGAAACCATCAGCGTCGAGTATCTTATGAATCTCCGAGACGAGATGCATGTCATCATAGCGGCGTATGATGCTCTCGTTGTCCTGATCATAGACTTCGACACGGTCACGACCATGGTCTTTCGCGGCGTCACAGGCAATTCGGGCAGTCGTCAGCACCTCCACCACATCGGAGGCTTTAACGTTAAAACTGGCAACGCCGATGCTGACTGTGACCTGCAAGGACTTGTCTCCCTGCAAATATCGAAGTTGCCCCCCCTTCCTCCGCAGGGTCGTAATCATTTCGAGCGCTTGCTCGACCGTACTGTGTGTCAACAGAATGGCAAATTCATCGCCTGTGAGGCGGGTTGCCACCGCATTCTTGGACAATACGTCCTCGAGCATCTGCGCAAAGCGAACAACGACTTCGTCACCAGCTTCCCGTCCGAATGTGTTGTTGACAAGCTGAATGTTGTCCAGGTCGAAATAAATAATCTGGTGTTCGTCATCACTGTCGGCGAGTGACTTCATCGACTCATGCAGCTGCGCCTCGAATCCCGAGCGGTTCATCAGGCCGGTCATTACGTCGAAAGACTGCTCAATGACGTATTCCACCTTGCGTACGATATGCGCCATGAAACGCATGTGCGAATTGTCGAACAGTATGTTGTTGACGCGCCCGAGCTGGGCCAGCACACCCTCGATATTTCCGGCCCTGTCAATGAGCGGACACAGCATCGCCTGGTAACCCTGGTCGGCAATATTGGTCGAGCCCTCTACCGGTGGTACTTCAAACACTAGCGGCGCTCGCTGACCCTCGAGCTTCGGGAACAGCGTCTCGATAATGTACTTGTCCAGTACTTTCCTGTTTACGTGCTTCCAGCTCGAGTGTGTGGCACTGATCCGGATTCGTTTGGACGGCAAGAGCAAAACACTGTAGGCAATGCCAAGAAAGCGGCCGCTTTGGCCGATTAGCTGTGCGAGACCTGCGTGGCTGCGTGATACGCCATGGATTTTCTCATCGACTTTATAGACGAGTTCGAGTTCATTCTCGGCGACGTCGGCCCGGCTCACAATCTCGTCGAGCTGTTGATTGAGGCGCAGATTCTCGCCGATGACCTGCACCGCCGGGAGCAGGATACTTTTCAACAGACTCGGATTGAACGAGGAGGACTTGCCTGCATTCTTGGAGAATACGCTTACGAGCAGGCCAAGCCCTTTATCCGTATCGCCATAGACCGGCAACATGAGCACCGTTCGGCCGGAGGTCAACGTGCGGCGCAGAAGACTCGATTCAGGGAGAATTCCTGCGACAACGTCGTCGGGCAAGTCCGTAACGTAGTTGTCGATCTCGTAATCGTCGACGCCGGCACTGCTCCAGACACAGCTCCGGGAGAGATCGTAAAAACAGAAGCACTGTGCACGGGGCACGAGAGACTGCAGGAGTCCCTTAGCCGAGTCGATATCTCTACTCGTTATGATGTTGTGCACGTCTGCGAACATAGGCGAGTGTCGCTCTCTGGCCCGGTCGGTAAAGCCCCTGTAATCGGGAACAACCGCACAATGCCATGCAACGACGGAAATCGCTGTGACTCGTGTCTCAGGTGAAAGGAATTTCTCCTTTTTTTTCAGTAAATTACACGAAACAAAGCCCGGTGGCGCTGGCATTCGCGCCAGCCGGGCCTGATGGTCGAGCGGCTGTTAAGCGCTTATCGATTCGAGCCAGTCGTCGTCCGACCCCTCATTGACTCCCTCAAACAGGGGCGTACTCAGGTAGCGCTCGCCGGTATCCGGCAACATCGCGAGGATGACGGAGCCTTTTTCGGCTTTCTCGGCAACTTCGAACGCAGCTGCCAGGGTGGCGCCGGAGGAGATGCCGACGAAAATACCTTCTTCTGCCGCCAGTCGGTGCGATACTTCGATTGCCCGCTCGTCCGTCACCGGAACGAGTTCATCAAAGACATCACGGTTCAGCACATCGGGAATGAAGTCGGGTGTCCAGCCCTGAATCTTGTGTGGATTCCAGTCGCATCCTGCGAGCAGCGACGCACCAGCAGGCTCGGTCGCGACGATCGTCACTTCGGGCCGCGCGAGCTTGATGACTTCGCCGGCACCGGTCATGGTACCGCCGGTGCCGTAGCCGGTGACCCAGTAGTCGAGCCGCCGGTTCGCGAAATCAGTGAGAATCTCAGGCCCCGTCGTGTTGCGGTGATATTCCGGGTTGGCCGGGTTTTCGAATTGTCTTGCCAGGAACCAACCATGCTTTTCTGCCAGTTCCTCCGCCTTTTTCACCATACCGGTGCCCCTTTCCGCGGCGGGCGTCAGAATGACTTTGGCACCAAGACCGCGCATGATCTTGCGCCGTTCAATGGAAAAGGAATCCGCCATTGTTGCGACGAACGGATAACCCTTCGCTGCACAGACCATCGCGAGCGAGATTCCGGTATTCCCTGACGTTGCTTCCACAACTGTCTGGCCGGGCTTAATGGTGCCGCGTTTTTCCGCATCATTAATGATTGCAATTGCAAGCCGGTCTTTGACCGATGCCATGGGATTGAACGACTCCACCTTCACATACATTTCCATGTGATCCGGAGCAATTCGGTTGAGCCGTACGATCGGTGTGTCTCCAATCGTGTCGAGGATATTGTCATAAATCATTGGCCTGTCCTTTTTGAAAATACTCGAGATTTTGTTATTTGATCCGGGAATCTGCGCGGTAGAAATATCCGGCGCGAGGCCGCTTTTTCGCTCTTTTGGGGCACATAGCGGGACTACGTTACGAAAAAGCGCGGAATAATTGGCCGCTGTGACGCTTTTGCGGCAGGAATACTCTCTGCCGCACACACTCCTGGTAGCCCTGTATATCAGAAAACTGCGACAGGAACCGGCGCCTCATGGGCTTGAGCGGCAGATTGACCTTCAAACCACCCCCGACCGACACCGAATCCTGCCACTTCGCCGACGATCAAGAGCGCCGGCGCAACAACGCCATGTTGCTCCGCGAGGTCGGCCAGGTTTTCGAGACTGCCGTGTATGACTCTCTGATCGTCGCTCGTGCCGCGTTCTATGATTGCAATCGGCGTGTCCGGTGACCGTCCGTATTCGACAAGTTTGCTCTGAATATCCGGGAAGCGACGAACGGCCATGTACAGCGCCAGCGTTTGTCTGTCGCGCGCCAGCGAAGGCCAGTCGAGCCGATCCACGGAGTCCTTTCCATGCGCCGTCAGGAGAACGACGGACTGTGCCATATCCCGGTGTGTTAACGGTATACCTGCATACGCCGCGCAACCGGCCGCGGCCGTGATGCCAGGTACTACCTGGTAGCGAATCTCAGCTCTCGCGAGCGCCTCTATCTCTTCACCACCGCGGCCAAATATAAAAGGATCGCCGCCTTTGAGCCGACAAACTCTCTTGCCGTCACGTACCAGGCGTATCAGCAGCTCGTTGATCTCTTCCTGTGTCGTGGATCTGCATCCGGGGGCCTTACCCACAGAGATTTTCTCGGCGTCGCGTCTTGTCAGTGCAAGTACTTCTTCGGATACGAGACGGTCGTGCACAATAACATCCGCGCGTTGCATGAGTTGCAATGCCCGCATCGTCAGCAAACCGGGGTCACCGGGTCCTCCACCAACGAGCCAGGCCTCGCCTTCTTTCCTCTGCCCTCGCGTTGCTGCTTCGAACAGGGCAGCGATGTTTCTTTTTGCAGACTGTGCTCGACCGGCAAGCACGTCATCATAAACGGCGCCATCGAAAACCTGCTCCCAGAATCGCCGCCGGCTGAGAAGATCATCAATTCGATTCTTGACGCGATCCCGCCATGCGGAAGCCAGGGTGGCGAGATGACCAAGACGCGCCGGCAGAATTGCTTCGATCTGTGTGCGGATTTTGCGCGCCAGCAACGGCGCCGCGCCGCCACTCGATACCGCCACGACAACGGGGCTCCGATCGATGATTGCAGGTGTAACATAACTGCACAGCCCTTTGTCATCGACGGAATTGCAAAAGATCCGTGCTCCGTTTGCGGCTTCAAGGACCCGAGAGCCAAGCTCGGAATCGTCGCTGGCATTGACGACCAGCCAGTGGCCATGCACATCCGACGGAGTAAAACGGCCAACGCGATGAGTAATTCGTCCTGAGGTGACGTATCGCTTGAGCAACGGGCAGATCTCTGGCGCCACGACTGTCAGCCGGGCACCCGCAGCCAGTAGCAAATCCGCCTTGCGTGACGCCACGACACCGCCACCGACCAGCAGGCAGGGCCTGTCTTTGAGGTTTAGAAATGCGGGAAAGTAGTCCACGGACTCAGCCTTATCTGGAGGTCGTCCAATATATCGAGTGCCGGGCAATACGAATAATAATGAATATTTCTGCCCTTATGCCGCCGCGTTATAAGTATCGGTATTTTCAGCGAAAATGATCGCTACACAGCAGATTCGGCATGGTCTCCGGCCACATTTGAGTCCTGGAGACCGTATTGCCTGAAACGATTGCCGGCAATGCCTGTCCTAGAGAGGGTTGGTCGAGGCAAACGGGATCGACTCGACGCTGTCCAATGAAACTACAACAGCTAAAATATCTGCTTGCAATCGTCGATAACGGCCTGAATATCACGGCGGCTGCTGATCGCCTCTACACGTCCCAGCCGGGCGTCAGCAAGCAGCTCAAGCTGCTGGAAGAGGAGCTCGGCCTGCAACTATTTGCGCGCAAGGGCAAGAGTCTGGAAAGCTTAACAGCTGCCGGTCACCACGTGATCGATCGGGCCAGACTCATCATGCAGGAGGTGGACAACATCCGTAGCCTGGCGTCGGATTACTATCAGGAGGAGGAAGGAACATTATCCATCGGCACAACCCATACCCAGGCGCGCTACGTCCTGCCCGAAGTCGTAAAATCCTTCAGACAATTATACCCGGGCGTCAACCTGAATTTACATCAGGGCACCTCGGAACAGATTGCCGACATGGTGGCCGCAAATGAAATCGACTTTGCTATTGCCACAGGATCAAACCACTTATTCGGTGAGCTCCTACTGGTACCGAGCTATCGCTGGGACCGCACGATTCTTGTACCGAATGACCACGAACTCGCGGCACTGGATCGAAAACTGACACTCGAAGATCTCGCCGACCATCCGCTTGTGACCTATGTTTTCAGTTTCGGGGGAGAGTCATCGCTCAAGAAAGCGTTTGCCGAAAAAAACCTCAAACCCGATGTCGTCTTCACCGCACGGGACGCCGACGTAATCAAGACTTATGTTCGCATGGGACTCGGCGTCGGTATCGTTGCGAGTATGGCTCACGAGTGCGCAGACAATAAGGACCTGGCCGTGATCGATGCGGAAGGACTGTTTCCTCGAAGCACGACGTGGATCGGGTTCCGCAAGGACGCAATACTACGGCGCTATATGCTCGACTTCATCAGGCTGTTTGCGCCGCATATCGATGCACAGCAAGTCGACTCGGCGGTGAAAGCCCAGGAGCAGGAAGAAATCGATTTGCTGTTCAGAGACACCAAGCTGCCAATCCGTGGCGGCTGCTCGGACGACCTGTCTGCCGCCGCGTAGTCCAGGCCAAAATTTCTACTGCTGAAAGCGCAACGAGCAATGGCTAGGCGAGGCAAAAGCCAGCGAGAAAAGCGGAGTCTGCACGCAGTAAATGAGCATTTTCGAACTGGCTTTTAACGACGCATAGCCGAACGCAGTAGTTTTCAGGCTGATCGCCCGAAGTCCATTTCATGTAAGCCACACTCACGCGTCAGTCCGAAGAAGCGTGTTTCGTCGCTGCTCGATACATCGGCCAGCGAGCGCGTAGTGTGAACATCGCCTATAGAGACATAGCCCTTTTCCCACAGCGGGTGATACGGCAGATCATGTTTTTTCAGGTAATGATAGACGTCCCTGTCGCTCCAGTCAGCGATCGGGTGAACTTTCCAGCGCTCGCCGGATGACTCCACGATGGGCGTGTGCTTTCTACTTTGCGACTGGCTCCGCCGCAGCCCGGCAAACCATGTACCGACGTTCAACGTGTCGAGGGCGCGCTCCATGGGCAAGACTTTGTTGTCGCGGTTGTACGCCTCAATCCCCTTGATGCCCGCTTCCCAACGTTTGCCGAAGCGGGCTTCCTGCCAGGCTCTGGACAGGTCGGAACGAAATATGGTCAGGTTAAGGTGAAGAGACCGGGTCAGCTCGTCGATAAAGCGATAAGTTTCCGGAAAAAGATAGCCCGTATCGATGACAATGACGGGTATGTCCGGACGCTGGCTGGAAAGCATATGCAGCATGACCGCCGCCTGGGCGCCAAAACTTGAGCTGAGAACGTGGGTCTCGGGCAGATGAGTCAAAGCCCAGCTTACTCTTTCCTCCGCAGACATCGCTTCCAGCGGGCGGTTGCATACCAGCTCAGCGGCACGCCTGCTGCGCGACTCGCTGAGTTCTACGATCTCTTTGTCACTCTGCTTGCTATCCATTAGTAGTATCCAGATGAAATTCCTTTCCAGCCCTGACTTTCGCCACCGCCCCGATTCGAACAGCGAAGTCACCGAAATGCTCACCGTTGTTTCGCTCGGCCGCGTAACGCGCTAACAAAGGGTCGAGGGCAGCGAGGATCTCTTCCTCGTCGATATTTTCGCGATACAGTTTGTTCAGCCTGTCGCCGGCGAAGCCCGCACCAAGATAGAGGTTGTATTGGCCCGGACCTTTCCCGACCAGACCGATCTCGGCGATATAGGACCGGGCGCAGCCGTTCGGGCAACCAGTCATGCGGATCGTCATGGCTTCGTCGTGAAGCCCATGTACTTCAAGTCGTTCATCGATGCGGTCGATTAACGACGGGAGGTATCGCTCACTTTCGGCCATCGCCAGGCCGCAGGTCGGGAACGCCACACAGGCCATCGAGTGCAGCCGCAACGGGCTTGCCTGTTGGCTGTTCTCGATACCGAACTCACGGAGCAACTCTGTAATTTGCTCCCTGTCGTCAGCGGAGACATTGTTGATGATCAGGTTTTGATTCGGCGTCAGTCGAAAATCTCCCTTGTGCGCGGCCGCTATTTTTCTGAGTCCGGCCATCAGGCGCCGGTCACCGGCATCCAGGATGCGGCCATTCTGTACGAACAGTGTGTAATGCCAGAGTCCGTCCGTTGATCGCTGCCAGCCATACACATCTCCATTGCCGACAAATGCGAACGGACGCGGTATCTCTAGTTGCCAACCCAGCCGGCGCTCCACTTCACTCCTGAGCCAATCCAACCCGCGATCGTCAATCGTATATTTCAGACGTGCATGCTTGCGATTTGTGCGGTCACCGAAGTCGCGTTGGATAGTCATTACGGCTTCCGCAACTACATTGACCTGATCGGTCGTGCAGAAACCCATGACATCGGCAAGCCGCGGATAGGTCGCCGATTCGCCGTGACTCATTCCCATGCCGCCGCCTACGGTGACGTTGAAACCACGGACCACACCTTGCTCGACAATTGCAATAAAGCCTAAATCCTGAGCATACACATCAACATCATTTTGCGGCGGAACCACGAACGCTACCTTGAACTTACGCGGAAGGTAGGTATCGCCGTAGATCGGTTCCACCTCCGGTTCCGGGCTTTGCAATTTTTTGCCATCGAGCCAGATCTCGTGGTATGCACGCGTCGCGGGAGTCAGATGTTCGCTGAGCGACTCTGCGTGTGCCTGGACTTCGCGATGAACTTCCGACAACGACGGCATCGGCGAACACATGACGTTTCGATTCACGTCGCCACAGGCCGCCAGCGTGTCCATCAGCGCCTGATTGATTCCCCGTAGGGCAGCCCTCAGGTTTCCTTTGATAACGCCGTGAAGCTGAAACGCCTGTCGTGTCGTCAGCCGAATGGTGCCGTTCGCCCACGTCCGGGCTATCTCGTCCATGTTCAGCCACTGATCCGTTGTGCAAACACCGCCCGGCACTCTGGCGCGAATCATGAAACTGTATGCAGGCTCGAGACGTTGCCGCTTTCTTTCGTTGCGCACATCACGATCATCCTGCTGGTAGATGCCGTGAAATTTCGACAACTGTGTATCGTCTTCCGCAATCGCGCCCGTAAGCGGATCTTCGAGACTTTCAACGAGAGTGCCGCGCAGGTGGCGACTCCGCGCCTTTATGCGCTCGACGTGGCTTGGATCCGTTGCCATGCTGGTCATGCGAAGCTCTTAATAGACATCGCGCTGATACCGGCCTGCCCTGCGCAGATCTTTGAGATAAATTTCGGCAGATTCAGTGTCGTGGCCACCGTGTGATACGAGTACGTTGACAAGCGCATCGTGGACATCGCCGGCCATATGTTTGGCATCACCACAAACATAAATCGCGGCGCCCTGCTGCAACCATCCGTAAACTTCCGCGCCCTGTTCCTCGATCCGGTGCTGCACATAGACTTTGTCTGCCTGGTCGCGGGAGAAGGCGACATCCATGCGATGCAACACGCCGTGATTCAGGAATCGCTGCCATTCCAGTTGGTACAGGAAGTCGCTGTGAAAAGTCCGGTCGCCAAGAAATAACCAGTTTTTGCCGGTTGCACCGAGCTCCGCGCGTTGTTCCACAAACGCCCTGAATGGCGCAACGCCGGTGCCCGGACCGATCATGATCACTGGTGTTTGTCCGTCGGCAGGCAGACGGAATCTCGGATTGGGTTCAACGAATACCGATACCTTGTCTCCTTCGGCAATCCGGTCCGCTAACATGGTGGAAGCCGCGCCCCAATGTTCGGTACCGAATGCCTGGTAATTTACGGACGCTACCGTCAGGTGAACCTCGTCGGGGTTCGCCAGCGGACTGCAAGCAATGGAGTACGACCTCGGCATGAGTTTTCGCAAGCTCGCCGCGAACTCGGCTGCGCTGACCGGAGCGGCATATTCACGAACAATATCGATAATTTGCCGGGCCTCCAGGAAAGCGGACAACCCGGCCTGGCGGTCTGGCTGCAGTAAGTCCCTCAGGTCCTGCGAGTCTGCGAGCTTGGCATAGACCTTCACGAATCCGAGATTAGGTACCGTGATTTCAAGTTTGGTTCGTAGGGCGTCCCTGATCGTAAACGTCGCGCCCTGAACCTCGACTTCTTCATCACCTGAAAAACCCAGCGTTTCGAGCAGTTCCTCAACGAGCTGTGGCGGATTGTCCGCAATGATCGCCAGAGAGTCTCCCGGCTCGTATATCAGGTCCGAGTCTTCGAGAGACAATTCGATATGACGCACGTCTTTCGTTGATTTCGCCCCGGTGATCTTCTGGTTGGTCAGGACCACTGCTTCGAACGGGCGATGTCTGTTATAGACAGCGGGTGGTTTTACTGCATGCAGACGTGGCACGCTTGGCGCGCTATCCAGCACGTCCGGCAGAGCCTGGAGAACATCGTCAGCCCAAGCTGCTACAGCTTCATCGTAATCAAGATCACATTCTGAGGTCGGAACGAACCTCGCGGCACCGAGTTCACTCAGCCGGGCGTCCAGGTCTCGTCCGGTCTGACAAAAGTTGACATAGCTGCTGTCGCCCAAAGCGAGAACCGAGTACTTCAGCTGCTTCAGTTGCGGCGCTTTGCCGGAAAGCAGGAACTCGTGAAACAACTCCGCATCATCCGGGGGATCTCCCTCGCCGTGCGTGCTGACGACCAGACTGATGAGTGTTTCCCGTTTGATATTGGCCGGCCTGTAGTCAGCCAGACTAAACAATTTGACAGCGAAGCCGCGGCTCACAGCGTTTTGCTTTAACTCTTCCGCGATAGCGCGGCCGTTGCCAGTCTGTGACCCGTACAGGATGGTCATCGTATTAGACGGATCTGTCGCCGTTCGGGCGACGGCAGGCGGTGCCGTCTCGTTCCGGGCCGCGAGACCGGCAACGTAGCCACTTACCCACTGCAGCTGCGCAGGTGTGAGCCCGTCCAGTGCACTTCGCACTTTCTGCGTCTGAGCAAGGTCGAGCGGTGGCGCTACCGCACTTGCAGCCATATTGTTCAAAGTTTTCATCCGTTGGGTTTGTCGGTCAAGGCAAACCTTACGAAGAAGCGCGAAGCTCGTGAACGTATTTGTGGTTATCGGGATATAACGCGGAGATATATCCCGGCAGGTGTTTTCGAAATAGCTGGCGGGCTAGGAAATCGCGTCAATAAATACGGATGCCGCCGTGGCGTTTGCGACTGCGATAGTCGACCCACCAGAGGCCGACCAGAAACCCCGCCAGAAGGCAAACGCCGAGGGCGCCGGCCACCCAGGGTAAGGGCACAGTGTACTTGGAGTCGTCCTGTCGCCTGCGAAACCTGTCGTTTTCGTCGGCCAACGCCTCAGCTTTCGCGGTACTTTCGTCGAGTGCCGCCTGGCGTTCAGCGAGATCGCTTTCGAGCGCAGCAATCGCTGCCGCGGGTGCGGCAAAGGCCTGTTTCGTATCTGCCAATTGCTGAACCAGGTTTTCGTTTTCGGCCTGGGTCTCAGCAACAATCAGTTTGGCCGGTTTCTCAAAGACAAGGTATCCCGCCTTTAGATAGCCCTGCACACCATCAGGAAGCTGAACGTGTGCATAATTTCGGTCACGCGACAATATTTCGACGGCTTGGCCGCTTTCCAGCGTGCGGAACGCCCTGCCGCTCGTGTCTTCCGCCTGATGCAACCCAAGCTGCAGGTTGTCGGTGACATATGCCGTTTCCGCGAGTACAGCTGCCGGCATAGACATAAGAATGAGGAGCCCGACCGTAAGACGCATGTTTATTTCTCCCAAACGATTGGCGGAGTTTACTACAGGCCAAATGCCATTTTCGTGAGTCATCCGGGGTTTACTGTTCGTACAACCAACGAAGTAAGGCCGCCTGTACTTCTTCGCCGGGACCGCGATGGACGTCAGTGTGATTTTGCAGTGCGACAATGGAGTATCGTCCGCCCGATCTGGACTGAAGGTAACCTGCGATCGCGGTGACATGATCGAGCCGGCCGGTCTTGATATGCGCCTTGCCGGTTAACGGATCATCGCGAAAGCGTCGCATCAAGGTGCCGTCGAGTCCGGACAGGGAAAGCGAAGACAGATATTCGGGCATGAATGGACTCTGCCAGGCGTAACGCAGAATCTCGCCGAGGTTCCTGGCCGAGATGCGCGAATCCCGTGACAACCCGGCCCCGTTATCAAGTTTCAGCTTGGCGGACCCGAGCTGCCTGCTTTTGAGCCAATCTTCGATGACCTGCCTGCCACCTTCTTCCGTGCCTGGCACAACAAATTGCTCGGCACCCAGTGTAAAAAGAAGCTGGCGGGCCATTACGTTGTTACTGTGTTTGTTTACCTTGCTGATGATATCGGCCAATGGCAAAGATTCAAAAACCAGAAACGGCTCGATGTCATCAGGTTTGACTACGTTCCTCAAGCCGCCCGACAACTCGCCGCCCGATTCCTGCCAGATGCTTTTGAAGAGACCATAGGCAAATTCGTTGTGACTGAGCACTGCGCGATGCATCGAGTAGGTTTTGCAACCATTGGGAAACTGGCCACTCATCACCATGTGATCGACTGATTCGTTCGGCGTTATAGTAATTCCGCGCTGATAACCGCGGCAGCGGCCTTGTGTAACCTTTAGTCTGTTCTCGATTCGCAGATTCTCGAGTGGCGGGTCAACCCGGATTCTGACTGTCGCCGACTCGAGGTCGGGCTCGAAGTGATAGTGCACGACCTTGAAATTCATCAGCAGTGCATTAGGTGCAACGTTATAAGCGCGCAGTGGTTCCCGATCGAATTTGGCCGGATCGTGATACGGCACATCGAAGTAACTATCGTCAATCAGAAGGTCACCCCTAATCCGGCTGATCCCCTTTTGTCGAATTTCGCGCAACATTTGCCAGACGCGTGCGGTTACCAGGAACGGGTCGCCGTAGCCTTTGAGCAGCAGGTCGCCGTTCAGAACACTGCCATCTGTTTCCCCCAACAGGTAGGCTTCTGTCCTCCAGGTATAGGCCGGGCCGAGGACGTCCAACGCCACAAGTGTTGTCAGCAGCTTGATGACCGATGCCGGGTTGCGCGGAACGTCTTCATTCCAGGTCAGGACTGGCTCACCGGTATCGAGGTTCTCGACATAAATGCTGAGGCTATTGTCGGGCACCTTACGCAGGTTCAAAGAATTTTGGATGCCAGACGGCAACACGCTGTCGCAAAGCCCAAGCATCGGCAAGACGACAATTATCAGGGGCAGGAGCCTGACTCGATCGGTCATACCCGCACTCTCAACTGTGGCGCGGTTTGCGCACGCCAAACGACTTGATGCGATCGGCAAGCGTGGTTGGCCGCACGCCGAGCAACTCCGCCGCCCCGCCTTGCCCTGACACTCGCCAATTTGTCTGCCTGAGTGCCGCCAACAAATTCTTCTTTTGCAATATTTTCATGTCCTTTTCGGTAAGAATCAGGCTCTCCGTCGCCAAATCGTCGATCTGTGATCCGGCAACGGTTCCCGCACCAGTATCAGCCAGGGACAGGTCGAGCCGCAAGACATTGCCTTGTGACAGGATAACCGCTCGTTCAATAACATTCTTGAGTTCACGGACGTTTCCGGGCCATTCGTAATTCCTGATTTCGTCAGCCTGATTTCGAGTCAACGTCATCGGTTTTCGGCCGAACTCATTACACGTTGCCTCGAGGAAATGTTGGGCCAGCTGTATCACATCCTCGCCGCGTTTGCGTAATGGCGGCACATCAATCGGGAAAACGCTCAGGCGATAAAAGAGATCCTCACGGAACTCTCCAGATATGACAAGTTGTTCGAGATCACGATTGGTTGCCGCAATCACCCTGACATCAACGGACTTCGTGATGTCGTCCCCGACACGTTCGAACTCACTCTCCTGCAACACGCGCAGGAGTTTGCCCTGCAACTCGATCGGAATTTCGCCGACCTCGTCCAGAAAAATCGTGCCGCCGTCCGCGAGCTGAAATCTGCCGACACGATCACGGTGCGCCCCGGTAAATGCCCCCTTGACGTGTCCGAAGAATTCGCTTTCGAACAGATCTTTGAGTATCGATGGACAATTTACTTTCACAAGCGGACCGTCGGCGCGTGGACTCCGTGCATGGATAGCGTGGGCGACCAGTTCCTTGCCAACACCGGATTCGCCAAGCACCAGTACACTGGCCGGCGTCTGCGCAACTGCTTCAACCTGAGCCAGCATGTGTTTCAATGCCGGGCTCTTGCCAATGATCCGGCCGAAGTTCATGGCAACGTTTACTTCCTCACGAAGGTAATCACGCTCGCGCTCAAGTTCCTCGCGCAGGTGCGCATTCTCGGCAAGCGTCTTCCGCAGTGCCCGCTCGGCACGATTACGTTTGGTAACGTCTTTGGACGCAACCAGCATTCGCTGAACCCGTCCCGAGGAGTCCCTTTCAGAAATGGCGGACATCAGTAGGTCGAGCACGATTCCATCCCTGGTAACCATCTGCCGTTCTTCGTTGTTGAACTCGCCGCCGTCGATCACTTCCTGCAACCGATCACCGGTGAATTTCTTGCGGTATACGGGGCTGAAGAAATCCACAATCGGTCGCCCAACGACTTCGTCGCGGCTATAAGCCATTTTTTGTAGCCAATGATCCGTCACCGCCATGATGCAGCCATTGGAATCTACGGTATGCAGCATCGCCGGTGTCGAACGGTATAGCTGCCGGTATTTGAGGTTTGCTTTTGCCTGGTCCGCCACCTCACTGTATATCGCTACGATGCGCATAAACGACCCGTCCGGGTCGTGCTCGACCAGTGAATTGGTAAGGCACTCCACCACTTCGCCTGACTTCGCCCGCAACGCAATCGGTTTGTTCTCCAGCCTCCCCGTCCGCCTGAGCGTCGGCAGGAATTCGCTCTCGATGCGACGGGCACTCGACTCGGTGACGAACTCGGCGGACCGGTGGCCGATCATTTCCTCGCGCGTAAAGCCCAGGCGCTCGAGGAAGGCATCGTTCACATCCAGATATCGGCCCTCGTCACCAATTAAGGTGATCATCGTCGGTGCCTTGCGAAAGAGCCATTGATAGTTATCGAATATCGTCATGGCAAGGGTTTATACGGAAAATCGGAATCGTTGTCACGAAATTTCGTAAATAACGGAATTCCGTGACTGCCAATTTGACATTAATTCATTGTTATTAAAGGGTTTTCTAGTATGGCACGACTTGTGCAATGAGTAAGCCAAACGGCGATGGATTCCAGCCGACTTACACTGAAAAGGACAGCGCGATGAACAAGACCAGAGAATTGATGAACCCGGCAGTGATTGCCGCCCTATTGCTATTCGCAGGCAGTGCAGGCACAGCGCCTGCGATGGCCGACGACCGCGGACCGCTTGAGACGAGTGAGCTGTCGTTTGCCCAGATCGAAGAGGCCAGCAAGGAACATGCTGCACTGGCTAACGAGGCGGCCGTCGAGGAAGCGGCCAAGGCTATCAAAATGGCTACCGGACTGGACCTTGATATTCGGCTGATTGGCCGCACGTCAGTGCTTATCGCAGGCGACCATTAACAGTATCGCCTCGACAGAATTGGCGGCATGCCGCTCTCCGGACAACTCTCCCCCGAAAGTCCGGGTAGCGCGGCCCCAAAGGACCAGGAGGTCCGGCGGCATATCCCCTTTTTTCTTGCCGTTTTTTGTAGGGGAGCCGGAGACCGCTCCGTGTCGGATCGGCCCGCTAAACGATTATCAGTTTTAGCTGCTCCGGCTCCTTCTTTTTGACTGCAAATTGCAGTTTATCGATGCCGGTTGCGGTGATTTTCTGCGCGACGACCCCGATACTTAGCGTTTTCAGCGCTTATTCCCTCGCGCAGCGTCCGTAACCAGATCCTTGCCCAGGCGAACTCCATTGCGAGAACCGCGAGCCCGATCGGAATGACGATTATCGCAGGACCGGGTGCCACTATCATTGCGATACCTACAGCCAGGACTGTGCCACCAACGGTCAGGACTGCAATCCTCCGCGCAACTTTGTAGGTGATTCCAACGGTGCCCATCATTGCATTTTAGTTCCCGTGACTCATAAATAACTTGTCAAGCATATCAGACCACGATTACCGCCCCGGGGAGACGGAACAGGCTGTACCAAATGTCTTTTCTTGCGCCGTTATCGTAGCCTTAGCCGAATATGCGCGCAGCACTTCTATTCGGGTTTTTGGCAACCGTCTGTTCTGTCGTGGTCCCGGCCGAACAGAGACCGGTGCCAGGCATCGAGATATCTGCCGACGTACCAACGGTCACGGTAACGCCTCGACGGGCCGACCGCTTTGGCCTGCGCTTGCCCAGTCTGACCTATACGCTGACATTGACCGCCTCCTGCGAAGAAGATTGGCACCCTGCTTCAGTGTCCATAAGTATCGCTGACAGCAGAAAGTCTCTTGATGCAGAGCAGCTGGAACTAGCTACGGTACTGGATTTGGAACTCCAGGTTCCGTCAAATCAGATCGCACCGGTGCGAATTGAACGATTCTGCATCAAGGACGATCAGAAAGATTTTCAATCAGGCGGTACAGATGACAAAAAGGAGCTTGCCGGCGCCGATGAAAACACAGTCATAATCGCAGCGGCACTGTCCGCGCAGGCGTCACTACTTTGCGCAACAGATTCTGAACAATCGATAACATATATCACAAAGCCGCTGGACGTAATGCTCGAATGCGGCGTGCCAGAGCCCGCTGCGAAACCAGCCGGGAACTAGTGGTCTGATCAGTTTACTCTTCGTCGGATATGCTGAGGTGGCGATCTAGGAATGCTATCGTCCGCTGCCAGGCTTTGTCGGCCGCTTCAGCGTTGTAATTATTTCCGCTTGGGTTGGCGAAAGCATGACCGACACCGGGATAAACCTCAATCTCGTAGTCCTTACTCAGATTTTTCAGAGCCTGCTCAAATCCTCGCACAGATGCCATCGGTATGCCTTTGTCTTTGGCGCCGAAAATGCCGAGAATGGGAACGTTCATGGGCTCGAGCTTCGCTTCATCATCGGTGACCTGGCCATAATAGATAACAGTGGCATCAAGCTCGTTCGGAAAGAGCAGCGCGGTATTCAGAGACCAGCCGCCACCGAAGCACCAGCCCAGTGAGCCGATGCTTGGCGCACCTGCCGTTAGCTCTAAAAACTGGTAGGCCTGCCGAATATTTTCTTTGGCGTCTTCCGGATTCTCCACAACCTCCAGCATGAATTTTCTGGCGTCTGCAGGAGTCGCGGCGATCTTGCCGCCATACAGGTCAACAGCCAGCACGATATAGCCCAGTCCCGCCAGGCGGTCCGCCACTGCGCGTACACCGTCATTCAGACCCCACCATTCGTGAATAACAATGATGGCCGGCAACGGATCGACCATGTCGGCAGGAATGACGAAGTGCCCGTAACGCAGTTCGTCGGTGACCTCTGCGTATGCCAACGTTTCGGCAACCACTGCCCGTTCCGCAGCAATACTCGCCGCCTCACTCGGCGTTGCAGCGTCGCCAGCGTGTTCGCGAGACATAGCGTCAACATTATCCAGAGCTGCCGCTCTGTCTGGATCCTCCGCCGTCTGTTGCGGTTCGCACGCCACGGCGAAAAACACCACACAAATCAGCCCGAGAACGGTTTTCGGAGTTCTTTTGCTTTGCCAGCTCATAGTCAATCTCTGATCTCTGCGAAAACTGCGCTAGTGTAATGCAAAGGCGAATAGCCATCAAAGGCGCGTGCAGGCTACACTCCGCGGATCGTCGCGAGCTATTTCCTCAGGACATAAAAGGAAAATCCGGTGAGTTTGTTACAGGAGGCCATCATTTATCTCGTCGCCGCGATCATCGCGGTGCCGATCAGCAAACGGCTGGGCTTCAGTTCGGTTCTGGGGTACCTCGCGGCCGGCATAATCATTGGCCCGGTTGGACTGCGCTTTATCCGCGACCCGGAGCACATCCTGCATTTTGCGGAGCTTGGTGTGGTCTTTTTATTGTTCATCATCGGGCTCGAATTACAACCGTCACGTCTTTGGGTACTGCGCCGGATGATTTTCGGGCTCGGCAGCGCTCAGGTGGTTCTAAGTGCGATCGTCATAGGCTTGCTGGCCTGGACGTACGGCTTTACTCCAACCGCTGCCGCTGTGTCCGGCCTTATTCTTGCGCTTTCATCGACCGCTTTCGTGCTGCAGCTCCTTGCGGAAAAGAAGCAGCTGACAACGACCCATGGGCGTGCTGCCTTTTCCATCCTGCTTTTTCAGGATCTGGCTGTCATTCCTCTAATCGCCCTGTTGCCCTTAATCGGCAGCGGCGCATCAGGTGAAAACCAGTTCGATCTACTGAAGGTCGGCATTGCACTGGCAAGCATTGCTGGTCTGATCATTGGCGGCCATTTTCTGTTGCGCCCGTTGCTCCGGATCGTTGCCCATTCGAAATTGCCTGAGCTCTTCACGGCAACGGCGCTGCTCGTGGTCATAGGAGCTGCTCTTTTCATGCAGTTCGCGGGCATGTCGATGGTGCTCGGAGCATTCATCGCCGGCATGCTGCTGGCCGACTCGGAGTACCGACATGAACTCGAAGCCGATCTCGCTCCTTTCAAAGGTCTATTGCTGGGGCTGTTTTTCATAGCGGTCGGAATGTCCGTCAACATTGGACTGTTGCTCAAGGAGCCAATGACGATACTTCTTTTCGTTGTCGGCCTGATGGCGGCCAAAGCGATCGTCCTTTACCCGCTCGCGAGAGCATTCGGGCTTTGCAACACCAAGGGAGCGTTAAGTCTTGCCGCCGTATTATCGCAGGGCGGCGAGTTCGCATTTGTACTCTTTGCCCTGGTTGCACGCGAACAGATTATCGACACTACACAAATTGACAGACTGATCCTGGCTGTCGTGGTATCAATGATGCTCACGCCGGTCGTCTATCTGATCATTGAGTATGTCACCGGTCGCACGGCCGAAAAAGATGATGCCGAATACGATGGGATGGAGGACGAGGGAAGCGCCGTGATCATCGCCGGATTCGGCCGCGTTGGTCAGATCATCGGACGTCTTTTGCGAGTCAAAGGCCAGTCGTTTACGGCACTGGAGATCGATTCCTCGCAGGTGGATGTGGTCCGGCGCTACGGCAGCAAGGTTCACTTCGGTGACGCCGGCCGGCTTGACCTCCTGCGGGCAGCCGGTGCAGACCGGGCGAAACTCCTTGTGCTTGCCATCGACGATATCGAAGCGTCTGTCAGAACCGCAGAAACCGTAAGCCGCAATTTTCCTCATCTGACCATTATCGCCCGTGCGAGAAACCGCCGGCATGCCCACACGCTGATGGATCTCGGTATTACGCATATCTTCCGCGAGACATTGTTTTCCAGCCTGGCTATGAGCGGGCGTGTGCTGGATATGCTTGGCTTCGACCAGGAGGAAGTCAGACGAAGTATTGACACATTTCGCGAACGTGATAAGCGCCTGTTGGATGAGCAACACGCTATTCACCATGACGAGGAACGCCTGATACAGTCTGCGAAGGACACAGCCCGCGAATTGGAGTCGCTGCTGCGAAATGATTCCCGGGACTAGAAGATCACCTTGGCAAGCACATAGACGATGATTGCCGCAATGATCAGCAACACGGGCCAGATTTGCTCGAACATGGAGATGTTCTCAATAACGTGTGCAGGGCGGCGGCCGCGAAGTGTGTCAGTATACTATCCCCGGAATACCGTGGAACCGCGATGACGACCAAGCAGAGCAAGAGCCCCGATGCCTTGACGTTCGGCCCGCGCCGGCCGTCTTTCGAACTGGCTGAAGCGCTTGCTGGCGACTGGCACAGCGGCAGCGCATTCAAAACCGCGTACTTCAATGCCATGTCCATACTTTTTCCGCTTGGCGAAAAGTTCTTTATCGACAGCGTTCGTGTTTACAGGAACCAGATCGACGACCCGAAGCTGCTGGATGAGATAACCGCATTTCAGGGACAGGAAGCGATCCACCGGTTGCAACATCAGATATACAACGAATTGCTTTGCGAGCAGCGGGGATATGATCTTGATCGCTTCGAACGGCCGGTTCGCGACAGGATGACCTGGGCATACCGGGAATTGTCGGCCAGGCGGCGGCTTGCCGGTACTGTTGCCAATGAGCACCTGACCGCGATCATGGCAAATGACATGCTTGGTCAAAAGGACGCTTTCACGAGCGCTGATCCGCATGTCGCAGCACTGTGGGCATGGCATGGTGTCGAGGAAACAGAGCACAAAGCTGTTGCGTTCGATGTCTATGTTGCTGTGGGCGGTACGGTCGGGGAACGACGTCAAGCCCTAATGATGAATACCTACTTCTTCTTTAAGGACACATTTCGAAACCTGTGCATCATGCTGAAGCATGACGGCAAACTCTGGAGTCTTCGAGAGTGGCTGAGCGGTTTCAAGTACCTGTTTGTCAGTCCGGGCGTTCTCCGTCGCGTATTCTTTGCCTACCTGGGCTTTTACAGAAAGGACTTCCATCCCTGGCAGCACGATAATCGAGAGCTGATCGCCGAATGGGAACAGGATTACGGAAGCACCGTCTCTCGAACACTTATTTGAATAACACACAACAACGACATATCTGGACGCGTACACAGGCGTTTTTCAGAGAGATCCTCTGTAACAATGAGTGATGCACCCCTTCTTGATATTCGTAACGCGACGATATATCGCGGCAATACGCGCGTCTTCGACAATTTCGATCTGACGATCGAGCAACATGAGCAGGTAGCGATTTTGGGCCCCAACGGCTCGGGCAAGACGACATTGCTAAAAGTCGTTAACCGGGAAATTTATCCGGTTCTCCGGGACGACTCATGGGTTCGAATTCTTGGGCGATCGACATGGAATGTATGGGAGCTTCGCTCGCACATAGGTGTCGTGTCACACGACCTCCAGGCAAGATACAGGGGTACGACCTCAGGACTCGATGTCGTGCTGTCAGGTTATCTCTCCAGTGTGGGTATTCACGGCATCCTCGCCGGGCGAATTAGTGACGCGCAAAAGATAAAAGCACGGCAAGTAATGCATGACCTCGGTGTCGGGTCTCTGGCCGACACGCCGCTCCGAAGCATGTCCACAGGACAACAGCGGCGCTGTTTACTTGGCCGCGCGCTCGTGCACGACCCGGACACACTGATTCTCGACGAACCAACAGCTGGACTCGACCTTACCGCCAGCTTCGATTACCTGGCGCGCATTCGCGACCTGGTAGGCAAGGGAAAAAATATCGTGGTCGTTACCCATCTCCTTAATGAGATCCCGCCTGATATTGAGCGTATCGTGCTCCTTCGCGAAGGATCGATTGTTGCCGATGGACCCAAGGAGGCGGTCCTGACAGAGGAAAACCTGCTTACGACATACGGGGCGCCGATCAAGCTGGCCCGGGTGGACGGCTATTACCTGGCGTATCCGGCGTCTGAATAGGAGAATCGCGGCAGATTCTGTTGCCCGTACCTGTCTCCGCCAGTTCACGAATTCCGGTATCGCTCCATCCGCTAGATTTCCAAAACGTGACCCACTAGGATGCTTCCTGTGTCGAATGGTCATAGTCTCGAATCATGATTCATCGATTGCTTTCGGTTCTGTCTGGCTGGCTGGTAGCCATGCCGGCATTTGCGTCCGGCGCAGAGCCAACTGCGGCGGTCGATACGGCCGTGGAATCCGCGACTGAAGTAGTAACCGGCCTGACGCATATCGGTCCCGCCATGTTCATGATAGCACTCGCCTGCGCCCTGCTGCTAACACTCCTTTTTCGCGCTTCGGCCACCCACCTTGCCAAGCTTGTAACCGCCAGGATCGGCAAGCGCCGCATCCGCAGAATTTTGCAGCAAAAAAGCCAGGACGTACTCGAAGATTTCATTTTGCCCGGTGCCTACGGCGGATTGACGAAAATAGACCATGCGATTCTGACATCCGGCGGAATAATCTGCATTCAGACCAAACACTACAATGGTGTCGTATTTGGCGGGCCGGATGAGCCTCAATGGACAAATGTGGACGGTATCCGCCGGCGAAAATTCTTCAATCCCATGATCCAGAACGAGGGCAGGACGAAGGCACTGCAAAAAGCAGTCCCGAAAGTTCCCGTCGCCAATCTGGTCGTATTCACCGGCAGTGTCCAGTTCACATCACCGCTCGAGAAAAACGTCATCCATGTTCGCGACCTGAACAGCTACATTGCCAGGTTCGAGTTCGGCCCTTGCAAGATCAAGGACTGGGATGCGGTTTGGATGACAGTCAATGCCGCAGCGCTGACTGACGAAGAGACGCGCAAAGACCTGAGCGCCCAGCTCAGCTTTTCCTAGTCGTCCGATAGCGAGATCGCCCATCAGGACGGGCTCCCACGAATCACACTCAGACGCTGGTTACACTGCTGTCGGGGCCCCAGTCCGCCTGCCAATGATAGTAGCCGTATTTCGATCGATGCGAACTGACATGTATGGACCTGGTCTGTTCGAAGTGCGACAAAATTAGACGGGCAAATTTAGATATACTGCGGCACAAGTCGTCAGCACGGGTTAATGCCATGTCAGATGCTTTGATCAGCTCTCCGGGCGGAGTGCTCGCTATCTTGTGTGCGGTCGCAGCCTTTTGGTTCTTCATCGACCAGATCACACAGTGGAAATTATTCCAATATATCCCACCGTTGTTGTTTATTTACGCGACGCCCGTCTTTCTCAATAACGTGGACATTATCCCAAGCGGTTCACCCGTTTATTCCGGGTTGAGCAGCTATGCTTTACCGGCATTCATTGTCCTGATGTTGCTCAAAGTCAATGTGCCGGCTACCGTTCGCATCATGGGCAAGGGCATCTTGGTAATGCTCATGGGTACGGCCGGCGTCATGGCCGGTGCTGTTATCGCATACGTGCTCGTGCACCACTGGCTCGCCCCGGATGCCTGGAAAGGCTTTGGTGCACTGGCGGGAAGCTGGATCGGCGGCACAGGCAACATGGCCGCTGCCAGCGAGATGCTGGACACACCGGCTGAACAGTTCGGTCTCGCCGTACTTGCCGACAACGTGATTTATATCGTCTGGCTGCCGCTTCTCCTCGCTTCGAAGAACTTCGCAGATCGCTTTAATGCCTGGGCGAACGTGCCCGAAGATCGTTTGCGCATGATGGATTCCGCTTCGGCGGCCGTCCTGGAGGAAGAAAGAACCCCGGTCATGCGTGATTACATCTACCTCACGGCGATTGCCATAGGCGTTACCTGGCTGGCCAGCGCTCTCGCATCAATTTTTTTCCAGGCGATGATGCAGAGCTATCCATCTTTGGAGACCATTTTGTCGGAATCCACCTGGCGAATTCTCCTGATCACAACCATCGCATTGGCACTCTCCGCCACACCGGTGTCCCGATTGCCTAACGCAACCGCGATCGGCACCGCCATGGTCTACGTTTTCGTTGCCGGCATGGGAGCGAGGGCTACCATTGAAGGGTTCGGGCAAGCACCGGCTTTCTTGCTGGGTGCATTCATCTGGATCTTCATTCACGGCGCCTTTTGCCTTGCTGGCGCGAAGCTCTTCAGGGTCGACGTGCACAGCGTCGCAATCGCGTCTGCAGCCAATATCGGTGCCGCCGCGTCCGCGCCGATTGTTGCGGCGTTTCACAGGCCCAGCCTGGTACCCGTATCCATCCTGATGGCGTTGCTGGGTTACGCGATGGGCAACTATCTCGCCCCGCTTACCGGGCATCTGGCGAGAATGGCGGTGGGACAATAACAAAGCCCGCGATCTCGATGGTTTGGTGAGTACATGCGAAGGGCGTTGCTTTGGCTAAGAAGAACCGGCATCGGGCTTGCCGGCGCGGTGATCGTGAGTGTACCGGCAGGTATCTTGCTCTGGCAGGACCGCAACTCGATCGAAGATATTGACCTGCGAACCGCCGAGGCAGTTGAGGCCGGTGCCGGTGCCGTAACGGTCACCTGGCTTGGCGTCACCACATTGCTTTTCGATGATGGCGAAACGCAAATTCTGATAGATGGTTTTTTCTCAAGGCCAGACATTCTTGACCTCATTTTCCTCCGACCAATCGTCTCTGACGCAGCTAACATCAACTACGCACTGGACACGTTTCGGATGCGGCGCCTGGCAGCGGTTATCCCCGTGCATTCCCATTACGATCATGCGATGGACGTCGGCGCTATTGCCAACCGGTCCAGCGCTTCCGTTGTCGGTACGGAATCCACGGCCAACATAGCGCGCGGTGCCGATGTCCCTGCCGACCAGATCATCCTGGCGACTAACGGCGACACGTTGCAATTCGGTAAGTTCACCGTGACCCTGATTACTTCCAGGCATGTGCCAAACGGCTTCGGTGACAGTCATTTGCTCGCGGGGTTCATGTCAGAACCGCTGCGGCAACCTGCCACGTTCACCGCATGGCGGGAGGGCGGGAGCTGGTCTATCCTGATCGGTCACCCGAACGGAACGACGCTGGTGCAGGGCAGTGCTGGCTTTATTGAAGATGCGCTGGCGGAGAAGAAAGTAGATGTGGTGATGCTGGGTGTCGCGGGCCTTAACAGACAGAGCCTAATATATGCGATGGACTATTGGCAGCAAGTTATAGGACAGACCGGCGCAAAACGGGTCTACGTGATTCATCATGACGACATCACCCAACCGTTTGGGCAGATAAAGTTGTTTCCCAATGTGCTCGATAACGTCGCCGCGATCGTGCCATTGCTGAAGGAGTTTGCCGGGGCCGGAGAGGAACAGATAGAAATCCGATTGCCACCTTTTGGGGAGCCGATCGTTCTTTACTGATCTGCGCGAGCCGTGTCAGTCGCTTTGCAGACCAATCTGCTGCAGCAATTCTTCAATACGGCCCGGCAGTCGGCCGAGGTCCTCTTTATATTCCTTCGGGAACCGCTTGATCCGGTGTTCGATCTTTGCAGCCAGGCTTCGACCACCGATTTCCTGCTGAAAAATGAGATCAAGCGGGCCACGCCCGCGAAGGTATTTGGCTCCTTTTTCACCTTCCTTGTGCTCGGCGACTCTCCTTGATACGTCCGTCGCGATACCGGTGTACAGGCTACCGTCCCCACAGCGAAGCAAGTAAACACTCCAGGACGACATGTTGGACCACTAGTTCCGGGTGATGCGCTTCGTCGAAGCTGGATATTCCGTCAGCGACGCGACAGGCCTTACAGGCCTCGGCCCGAAGTTACCGCCGCAGTTCGGGCAAATGCCGTCAAACACCTTATCGATACACTGCCTGCAAAAGGTACACTCGAACGAACAAATCATTGCGTCGGTAGATTCAGGGGGCAGGTCGCGATCGCAGTTTTCGCAATTTGGCCGCAGTTCGAGCATCAGCGGAATCGCTCAGGCGTTGCCTCCCGCCAGGGTGTTGCCGAGAACACGAAACACTCCGGCTTCGATACTGGCCTGGTTTTCCGGGGTCTCGTCATAGGTGAGGACGATCTCGTTCGCGCCGTCTAACTCCATGGCAGGCTCGCGCAGCTCTAGCGTCAACATGTTTCCGGTCAATCTGGCTTCGGAAATCATGTCGTGACCAGCGAACTGCTGCTCGTTTATCTCGAGGTAAAGTGCCTCGTCGAATTCCTCTCCCTTGGCACGCATGAGCAGCAGGTAATCATCGATATCGCCCGTCTTGGACGTCTTGGCGAAGAACAGCATCGTTGCGTCCTCCCTGACATCGAAAGCCACCGTGTCATAGTTCCGGCTATTTAACATTGTCCTACCCGTTGGCCGAGTGCGAATTAATAGTGTACGCGAAGTAATCAAGCGATTCCGGCATTTCGCGCAGATATCAGGGCACGCGAAACGGCGCGTCGGATGAAAACCTTATGACGCCGCAGATTCGCTTACGAGGCTGCCTATCTGGCTGTCTTTCTCCTGCCACACCTGCGTGAGCCAATGGTGAAACCGGCTCCGAAACTCCCGATCATTTTCGTAGTCGCCCTCTACCATCCATCTTTCGACCGGGCGTTCGTTGATTTCGATGATGACATCGTCGAAATCACCACAGCACAGGTCCCAGAAGTGTGCCACGCCTTTCGGATACACAAGGGTAATATCCAGGATAGCGTTAAACATGCTGCCCATCGATGTGAGTGCCAGCGCGATGCCTCCGGCTCGCGGCGGTAGCAGGTATTGGAACTGGGAATTTCGTCTGATTTTCTTTTTCACTGTAAATCTTGTTCCCTCGATAAAATTGATAACGCTAGTCGGTGTGGTTTGGAATTTTCTGCAGGCGCCGCGCGTTGCCTCGAGGTCCTGGCCTTTCTTTTCCGGATGCTTTGCCAGATAGGACTTTGAGTAACGCTTCATGAACGGCATGTCCATTGCCCACCACACGAGACCGAGAAACGGAAACCAGATCATCTCCTGCTTGATGAAAAACTTGAGAAACGGGATGCGCCGGTTCAAGACGATCTGAAGCGCAATAATGTCCACCCAGGTCTGGTGATTGGCGATCACCAGATACCATTCCTGCCGATTCAGACCTTCGATACCGCGAACGTCGAGGCGATTTGAGTGCCTGAGGGAAAGAATCACAGCATTCCAGCTCACCCAGTTTTCGCCCATAGCCATGATCCACCGGGCCATGATGCGGCGGAATGACTTGCCGGGTACTAGCAGCTTGAGCATGGCAAACAGCATGATGGGGCAAAACCAGACCACAGTATTGATCGCGATCGCTGAGATCGTGACTACTCCCCGTAGGTTTCTTGATGTTTTTTTTCGCAATAGCCCGGTTCTTGCTGACCGTGAGCGACACATCTTAGCCCGTTTTCGGTGTAATTTGCGTGCCGGTCACCATGCGGCTACCCGCCTTGCTGGGCCTGGGCGCATGGAGTATTGTGACCTGTTCACCTCCCCCCGACCCCGCAAAACCGAAGAGCGACACATCATGATTACACTCACGATCAATGGCGAGCGCCACGACATCGATGTAGATCCGACCACTCCACTTCTTTGGGTAATCAGGGAACAGACCGGATTGAATGGCACGAAATTCGGTTGCGGCATCGCACAGTGCGGCGCCTGTACAGTTCATCTCAACGGCTCGCCGATTCGCTCGTGCATAACACCGGTAGCGGCTGTCGCGAATCAGGAAATCACGACGATCGAGGGCATCGGCAGTAATGAAGCCGGCCTGCACGCGGTGCAGCAGGCATGGATCGACGAGCAGGTGCCGCAATGCGGCTACTGTCAGTCCGGCCAGATAATGTCCGCCGTTGCGCTCCTGGAACAAAATCGATCGCCGAATGACGAAGACATCGATCGGGCTATGAGCGGTAATGTCTGTCGCTGCGGCACCTATCCACGCATACGACGAGGCATCAAACGGGCAGCAGCAATGCTCGCCGAATCGACGAATTCCGAGGAGCGGTCCAATGGGTAAATGGACCAGACGCGCATTCATAACTACTGGCGTGTTGGCTGGTGGAACTCTCGCTATCGGCATCGCCATACGTCCCGGCGACCGAAGATCCAAGGTTGCCGGTCTTATCGCGGGAGAAGAAGAAACGGTACTGAACATCTGGGTGAAGATTTCTCCGGATAACACGGTGACCGCCATCGTTCCTCATGCCGAAATGGGACAAGGCGTGCATACGACGCTCGCAATGATGCTGGCCGACGAAATGGATGCGGACTGGTCGAACGTGAAAATGCTCGAGGCGCCATCGCACGAGGAATACGCCAACTATGCCCTGGCCAGAGGGCATACTCTCGGCGAAAAGGATTTACCGTCCTTTCTAGTCGACACGGTTGATGGTTTTTTCCTCAAAGCCACTCAATATATGGGCCTGCAAATCACGGGCGGCAGCACATCTGTCAGGACCACCGGCATGATCGGCATGCGGATTGCAGGCGCGGCGGCAAAATCCGTTTTGACACAGGCCGCCGCGGACGCCTGGCAGGTCCCGGTGGAAGAACTGCAAACAAAGAACAGCCATGTGCACCATGCGCCAAGCAGCCGCTCCGCGCCTTATGCGGCATTCGCGGCACGGGCGGCGGAACTCTCCGTACCGCCCAAACCGAAGCTCAAGTCCGAGGAAGAATTTTCGATCATGGGCCGCTCCATGCCGCGCATGGATGTGCCGGCGAAAGTCGACGGCACCGCCAGTTTCGGCATTGATGCGGTGCTGCCCGGCATGAAATATGCGGCCGTCAAAGCAGCACCGATATTTGGGGATCGCATCAGGTCGGTGGACTCGGCTTCCGTACAAGACATGCCGGGTATCAGGAAGGTCATCAACCTCGACGACGCTGTTGCTATCGTTGCCGACAGTTACTGGCAAGCCAAGCTGGCTGCCGACAAGATTGCAGTCGAATACGAATCCGGCGGCAAGGGCAACGTCGAACAGAGCGATATTTTCAAACAATTCGCAGCCGACATGGATCGCGCCAATGAGAACGGCGATCAACAAGTAGATTTTGTAATCGGCGACACTGAAGCAGCACTAGGCACATCCGGGAGGATCGTCGAGGCCGAATACCGGGTACCGTATCTTGCCCACGCCACGATGGAGCCAATGAACTGCACCGCCTGGCTGCATGAAGGGGAATGCGAACTCTGGACCGGAACCCAAAACCCGCTTGGCTTTGCCAAGGAGGTTGCCGACGCAATCGATATGGATGCCTCCAATGTTACCGTTCATAACCAGTATCTCGGCGGCGGGTTCGGGCGACGGGCCTTTTCGGATTACGCGATTCAGTCCGCGCGCGTGGCATCGCAGGTACCCTATCCCGTTAAGCTGATCTGGTCGCGCGAAGAGGACATGCGCCACGACCACTACCGGCAGGCGAGCATCAGCCGGTTCAAGGCAGCGCTGGACGATTCCGGCAAGCCGACGGCATGGATTAATCAGTTCGTTGACAAACATGACCCGATTGAAGCGCCATACATCCCTTATGGCATCGAAAACCAGTTCATCCATTTCGCCGACAGCAAGACTCATGTGCCCTGGGGATTCTGGCGAAGCGTAGATCACTCCCTGCACGGCTTTTTCACCGAGTCGTTTATCGATGAACTCGCCGTTGCCGCAGGCACGGACCCCTACAAATTCCGCCATGACCTGCTTGCCGATGCGCCGAGACACCGCGCGGTTCTCGATCTCGCCGCAGAAAAAGCAGGTTGGGGCGAAAGCCTGCCGGAAAACTGGGGCCGTGGGATCGCACTACATAAATCATTCGGATCCATTGTGGCGCAGGTCGTCGAAGTTGAAGTCCATAACGGAAAACCGCGGGCACATCGAGTTGTGTGCGCCGTTGATGCAGGATACGCGTTCCATCCGGACGGCATGATGGCGCAAATGGAAAGCGGCAGTATTTACGGAATAACCGCCGCCCTCTACGGTGAAATATCTATCCATCGTGGCTCGGTTGCACAAAGCAACTTCCACGACTACCAGGTGGTCCGAATGAAAGACTCACCAGCCATCGAGACTTACATCATCAACAGCGGCGAGGCGATTGGTGGCGCAGGTGAACCGGGCACGCCGGCAATCGCTCCTGCTCTCGCGAACGCGATCTACGATGCAGTTGGTATCCGGATACGTGAGCTACCGATCAAGAATCACGACCTCAGGCGCGAGGATCTCGAATCAAAGGACGTTGCCTGACCTTAAACCTGCGCCGTAGCAGGGCCTTTTTGGACAGGAAGTCCTTATGTCGCGGAGCACAGGGATGTGCGTGAACGACGAGGCTCGATTCCAAAATAAAAGGCGATCTTTAGTCGCTGCGCTCGGTAACCTCCAGGAGATGGTAACCGAATTGCGTCTTCACCGGACCCTGAACGACACTGACCTCGGCGCTGAAAACCACGTCGTCAAACTCTTTGACCATCATGCCGGGACCGAACTGTCCAAGGTCACCGCCATTCTGACCTGAAGGACAGGAAGAATGCTGCCTGGCCAGATCCGCAAAATCGGCACCCTCGTCAATCTGATTCTTTAGGCCCTGACATTGCTCTTCCGTATCTACCAATATGTGTCGTGCCGATGCTGTGGCCATGCGTGCTCCTCCGAGTGCTATCCAATGATGCCGGCATTATCCCGGAAAAGAGGCGCAATTGGATCCAATTTCAAAAATAATCGGCCACGTTGCCGATCCGGCGCTGTCAAAACTCACGGAGGAGTCGTCACTCTGCCAGGGCCCGGGCGACACCTGATAATTTTTTGCTTAGCTGGCGTATAGTCTTCAACCAGTGCGATGGTTTTTCAGCCACTTGACCATGCCAACACAACTTATAATCCACTTTTGTCCGCTGCAAACATGCCAATCTCGAGGCATCGCGAATAGTTGGGCGTCACCTCCAACTGAGCCGTTGATTACTGCGATAGGAGCATTTATGAAACTGAGTGCCGTAATTGCCATAACTTTCATGCTGGCTATAGCGGTGGCACGGGCCGAGACTGACGAAGTTCCTGCGGTAGCAGAGAAATCAACTCTATCGTGGTTGTCTTTGACAGACCAAGGCCAGTATGAGCAGAGTTGGACTGATGCCGCCTCATTATTTCAAGCAGCAATCTCCACAGCCGATTGGGTCCGATCATTGACTGCTGTCCGATTACCACTTGGGCAATTGAAGTCTCGAGAGCTTGCATCGGCTACATTTGCCCGAACGTTACCCGGTGCGCCGGACGGCGAGTATGTGGTCTTTCAGTTTTCATCGTCTTTCGAAAATAAGGCTTCTGCTTTTGAAACGGTGACAGCGATGAAAGGTGAGGATGAAACATGGCGGGTGGCTGGCTACTACATCAAGTGACTCCTGACAAATCACTGCAATGGCCAACTGGCTTCAGTCAGTTACCAGTGAGCTAAATCGTTAGGCAGTGGCGCGACTATTTTTTTCGAACCAGGAATTGAATTTGGGTACGTTGTCCTACCAACAAGCGCGGCGAACATATGATCGAATCGGGTCGCTGCAAGACTCGCAGCGATTCTACGAAGATCGCGCCACGGCGCTGGTCCTGCTGCACGGGGACTTCGAGTCTGCGGAGTCCGTCTTTGAGTTCGGTTGCGGAACCGGCCGTTTCGCGCTACGCCTCCTCGAGAAATTTCTGTCCGATACGGCGCGCTACCGGGGAGTAGATATAAGCCCGACGATGATTCAATTGACTCAAGACCGCCTTTCGTCATACGCAACACGGGCGGACGTGACCCTTACTGAGGGCGAACCTCCGACTGACGAAGCTGCCGGGTCCTGCGATCGTTTCGTGTCAAACTACGTATTTGATCTGCTGTCCCATGAGGACATCCGGACCGTGCTTCGTGAAGCCCATAGGATGCTTCGCCCTGGAGGTTTGCTTTGCCTGGCAGGTCTTACCGGCGGAACAGGTGTTGCCTCGCGAATCGTGGCAAGCGTGATAGGCTGGATTCAGCCTAATTGTCCCGCGCTGGTTGGTGGTTGCCGTCCTGTCGAACTCCTGCCGTTTTTGCCGGAGTCACAATGGCAGCTCCAGTACCACTTTAAGGTGGTGGCTTTCGGCTTGCCATCCGAAGTCGTGGTGGCAAAACGGTGTTGATTTCGCCATCTAATTCCAATGGCACGAGGGGAACATCGATCTACAATCCCTGGGTAGCTGGACATGCGCATCGTCTCTTACATTCTCGCCCTTATCGGCCTCGTCGGATGCTCAAATCCGATAGGGGAGGAATTCAAAGACGTCGACTCGATCGGTATGTCAGAAAGCTGGAACGAGTGGGTTGTAGTTGGGCGCTTTGGTCCAAAAGGCCCGTTCACTTTGGTCGACTATAAGCAATGTGAGTTCAGCGAACCCTGCAACTTCTCACATGATGGTCAGGGCCACACCTACAACAATTTCTTCGGCTACAAGCTGACCATTCTACGACTTGAAAGTCCCAATGGAGAAGTCTCTCATGTCGTGCTTAGAAGTAGGGACAAGCAGTATGGCGCCAACTAGCAGGTCGCGGCGCTTACGCTTATATACTGCTTTCAATCCGGCCGAAAGCGCTGATCTTGATGCGCCAAGGACACCATGCAAACGTATGCCACTATGCTGAATAACAAGAACTAAATAGGAGACAATCGTGGACAAACAACGAAGTGCACATTATGAATTCATCCGTGTCGTTGTCATGTTGGCGACTCTTGCCAGCCTCGCCCTTATATGCGGCTATCTTGTGATTTCAGCCTTTAGCACAAGCTTCGCAGCCGGCATTCGAAGCACAGCAGGAATTTTGTTGCCCCTGGTTGTCGGTGGCTTCGTCGCCGTATTCAATCGCAACCTTTTCGATCGACTTTCATCCGTGCCCGTCGTACCCGCATTCATCATTGCACTGATTTTCGGCGTGGTAATTATGGTGCTGATTCGACATCTTGATGCGCTTCGATTTGCTCCGATCCCGGAATTGATCATATCGGCAGGCCTGTCAGCCTTACTGTACGCTCCCGGCGCATTGCCAGGCTTCATGAATGCTTCCCACGACAGTGATAAATGGGTGGCTTATTATTTCGGAATTGTCTCCGGCATGTTGGGCTATGTCGTGTTTATGGGATTCCCCTTCGGACAAGCCACATGACGATTAAGGCAATCGTAATACTGCACGAGGGTGCTGACGATTCGAATTAGCCTGGGATAAATGGTGGACTACAAAATAAGAGCAGCAACCCCGGCAGACGGCGAAGCCATGATGGCGTTGATGCCGCGATTGTCGGCATTCGAAATCCCGGAATCCCGAACGCCAGAACACCTGTGGCGGGATGACGCGGAACTGCTTCGCGAATGGATTGACGGAGGCACGAATGGCTGTCTCGTTCATGTCGCGGAGAGTGAGAAAGGCTACATTCTGGGGTTTACGATGATACGACTTCGCCCCGAATTACTGAGCCACGAGCCCAGCTCACATCTGGAAACGATTGCTGTCGCCGAAGGAGCCGAGGGCAGGGGCATAGGGCAGGCGCTCCTGAACACGGCCGAAGATGCTGCGAGAGAGCATGGTGCGCAGACAATTACCCTGCATGTTTTCTCCACGAACGTCCGTGCGCGGCGGTTTTACGAGCGGGCAGGTTACGACGGCGAGCTAATCAGGTACATTAAGCCAATCGTAGATTGATTTACGCGTGGCAGGAGGCAGCCATGTTGTACGCGGCTTACGGATCAAATCTCCATCCTGTCCGGCTTTCACTCAGGTTGCCAGGGTCTCGGTTTCGCGGCACAGCCACCGTCGCCGGCTGGAAGCTTCTATTTCACAAACGAAGCCTCGACCGGTCGGCAAAATGTGCCATCTTCGCGGGCCAGGGCAGCATCCATGTCGCCGTGTACGAAATTAACGAACAGGAAAAAGCAGTCCTGGATGGGATCGAGGGAGCAGGGTCGGGCTATTCTGTGGAGACCCTTGACGTGCCGGGCTTCGGTGATTGCTTTACCTACATTGCTGCTTCATCGCACATAGATGACAGGCTACGGCCTTACTCATGGTACAAAGAACTGGTCTTGGTAGGTTGTGAGGCGCTGGCGTTTCCGCACGATTATGTTGTGATGATTCGAAGCGTCGCGGCAATCGATGATCCTGACAAGCAAAGGCACATGACCAACATGCAGATAGCCGAAAGGGCCCACAAAACTACAAACGGCACATAATTGAAAGAGGATCTTTACGTGGCAGCACCTGGCATGGAAATACTTTATCCAACATTTGCGTTGGCCGGGTTAACTTTATTTTGTGTTTTTCGCATGGGATTCCTGAGGTTTTCTGCAGTTCGCCGCGGCGAACTCGACCCTCGATATTATCGCCTGTACAGAGATCACGAAGAACCGGAGTACTTGCGTGCCATTTCGCGCCATGTCGTAAACCTGCACGAGGCGCCGGTTCTTTTCTACGCCGTTTCGATGATCACTTTTGTCACGGAGTCGGTGACGACGCTGCTCGTCGTACTGGCCTGGACATATGTGGCGCTTCGATATGCGCACAGTTATATTCACCTGACGTCGAACAAAGTGCAATACCGGTTTCGCTTGTTTGCGGCCAGCCATATTGTGCTGCTTGTATTGTGGGTACTTGTCCTGGTGGCTCTCCTGCGTTGAGGGGTCACGGTCCGCATGACGACTGCAGATATTTCCATCAGAAAAGCCGGGCCCGGGGGCGCCGCTGATATCGTGAAACACGGGGCCAAGACATTTTTTGTGACCTTCGGCGCCGACAACAGGCCGGAGGACATTGACGGACCAAACCCGATCGGAATAGAGCGCATCCCAGTCGATGCAAGCCATCAGGCGAGCGACATCTTTCTCGTCTATGACAAGGAATGTCCTGCCTGTGACTTTTATTGCAAGCTGGTCAGGATCCGCGAGTCGATCGGTAACCTGATATTGGTCGATGCCAGACACCCCAGTTCTTTTATGGATGAGATCACGGCCGCGGGGCTCGATATTGACCAGGGTATGGTACTCATCGTCGGAGATCGAATGTATTACGGTGCCGACGCAATACATACACTTGCGATCATGGGGACGCGCTCCGGCGTCCTCAATCGGCTGGCTTACTGGTGCTTTAAATCGCGAGCGGCATCAAGCGTTGTCTATCCCGTGCTTCGATCGTGTCGCAACCTATTGCTGAAAATCCTGCGAAAGACAAAAGTCAATAATCTTGCGCTCGAGAACAATGATTACTTCTGACACAAGGGTGCCTCTTCTATGGCACCGTAGGGCAGAGACCATACAACCTTAGGAGGTAGGAGATAATGAGACACAAGATCGTATGCTTGCTCGCAATGGCAATTATGCCTGCCAGTGCATCGCCTGACTCGATTTCAGATCTCGCCTGGTTGTCAGGCTGCTGGGCCGCAATTAATCAGGAAACGGGGTCGGGGGAACAATGGATGCCGCCGGCGGGCGGCACGATGCTTGGCATGAACCGCACGGTGCGAGACTCGAAGACCGTTGCCTTTGAGTTCATGCGGATTGTCGAACAAAACGATGGTGGACTCGAGTTCATCGCCTCGCCGTCGGGGCAAGCCATGGCGAGCTTTTTGATGGTAAGCGTCAAAGATCGCGAAGTGATTTTCGAAAATCCCGATCATGACTTTCCGCGGCGGATCATCTACCGCCTGTTGTCAGATGAGGATTTGCTTGGCCGCATTGAAGGCACGATAGACGGCGAGAAGCGGGCAGTAGATTTCCCAATGAAGAGTACTGATTGCTAATCCGACCGGCCGAATTCGTGAGCACCAGAACAATATTACTGATAGCACTGTCTGCGATCCTGGTCGTCGCGGTTTTCTTTATCGATCCGATTCCTCAGGACCCCGCATACCACGCGTTCGCAGATACACGGTCATTACTGAAAATTCCCAATTTCTGGAATGTGGTGTCGAATATTCCGTTCCTGATAGTCGGCGGAGCCGGTCTTTACTATGTGAGATCGAAGAATCATCCTGGGCTGCTGCCTGACCTGTCTATGGCTTACCTCGTGTTTTTTACCGGCATCTTCCTGACCGGTATTGGCTCTGCTTACTACCACTACGCACCTGGTAATAGCACTCTCGTTTGGGACCGGTTGCCGATGACGCTCGGATTCATGGGGTTCGTTACGATCATAATTGGTGAACACATATCTCTACCGGCTGCAAAGTGGTTGTTGCTTCCGTTGTTGATCGTGGGCGCAGGGTCTGTCGTCTACTGGGACATCACGGAGGCACATGGCTCAGGGGACCTTCGACCATACGCGATAGTGCAGTTTCTGCCGATGTTGCTGATTCCCCTGATCCTTCTGATGTACCGATCGGTATTTGACAGCGTTATCTTTTTTTGGGTCGTCATTGCCTTGTACGTGCTGTCCAAGCTGTTTGAGTACTTTGATCATGATGTCTATGGATTCGGCGAACTTATCAGTGGGCATTCACTCAAACATTTTGTAGCGGCAATTGCGCCGCTTGTTCTTCTTTATGGCTTCGACAGTCGTCGCCCCCGAAGCGGGGTTTCCCCAGCATGAAACCAAGAGTCACCGCCGGGCAGAACCTTGTGATGAAAGTGCCTGTCATGGATACGAGCGCACAACTTTTTTATTTGCCTTGTCATCAATAAAGACATTCGAGACCAAGTAAGCGGAGGCCGATTTTGCTAACACAATATCAGGGAAGTTGTCATTGCGGAGCAATAGGTTTTCGCTATCGAACCACAATTGCACCTGAACGCTGGTCGATCAGGGCCTGCCAGTGCAAGTTCTGCCGGGCCAGCGATGCTCTAAGCACATCGGACCCGACCGGCTCGCTTGAATTTACAGCCAGTGATCCGGATATTCTGAACCGCTACCGCTTTGGACTGCGAACAGCAGACTTTCTTCTCTGCCGTGAGTGCGGCGTTTATATCGGAGCGTTGATAGAAACAGACCACGGACAATTCGGTATTATTAATACCCACGCACTGATCGAGACGCCGGAGAAGCTTGCCGCGACGGAACGCATGAGCTACAACTCCGAAGATACTGCCGAGCGCGTCTCCAGGCGGGAGACGCGCTGGACACCCGTCAAAACGAATCTATAAACGCGACGACCAAACTGTTTCTGTAACTTCCGTCAAACCGGCCGCTTTGAATTTTGGCGGGCAATTGTCTATGTCGTTGTGCCTGCCTACAACCTCGAGCGTACTCCAGTAAGAAATAATCTCATCGGGCATGACGGCAAACGGCGGACCGCAAGCCTGAGACTGGTCATATTCGAGCGTAATGATCAACCGGTACGCATCTTCCTTGAGCAGCGATTTGGTGTGTTCAACGTAATGTGGGCGCTCGTCAGCGGATAAGGCCACCAGCGCCCCACGATCATACAAAGCATCAAAGGGCTTCCATTCAAAATCAAAATAGTCGCCGTAGCAGATGGTAATCGGGTGGCTGTGCGAACGGTAGCTAACCAGGTCGCCGTCGTCCTTAACTTCGTATTCGAGGCCGTGCTCGGTAAAAAACGCTTCGACGGCAATCTGTGAGAGTTCGACGCCAACGACATCGAGGCCGCGATTCGCGAGCCAGATAAGGTCGCGGGTCTTGCCACAAAACGGAACGAGTATGCGGCTGCTATTATCCAGATCCGGCCAGTGTCTCTCAAGGTTAGCGTTACCGTCCGGCTCGTGCCAACCGATCCGTCCTTGCTCCCAGCGTTCGAGCCACGGTTCCGTCACTTTATTGGGTGACACTTGGGATCAGCGAAGAAAAGGCAACCGGTCCGATAGTCCGTCATCCAGGCCCGCAATCTTTCCGGCCGGAATGAGGCCAAGCACAATCAGGATGACGAACCACACGATATCGTGGTTCGTCCCGGCGAAAACACTCGCTCCTTTGGCGAACCAAAAATTCAATACCATGAATGCGCCGAAGAAAGCAGCATATCGGGTCGCCAGTCCGACAATTAAGGCTAATCCAATCGTCAACTCGCCCCAGGAAACCAAGGTGCTGAAAATCTCTTTGTTGGGCAGGACGACCGATTCGATAAACGCACGATAAAAAGAAAAACTTGAATCCAGCTTTCCAGTTAGAAAATTCGACAAGGCAGCTGCAAAATCATCATGGCGAATCTTCCCGACACCGTGATAAAGGAAAAAAACTCCGCTGTAGACGCGGAGTAAGACGATTGGCCATTGTCTGAGTGCTACGGGCGCCCGTGTATTTATTCGATCGAGCATCTCTCGTCCTCCTTCTTATCCTTGATGTTAGCACTCGACTGATTATTTGCTACCGCTATTTGTGCCTGGGATGAGAGACAACGTCGAACCAGGCAGAATGTTTACGGGGAGGCACAACAGGGGTTACTATCTGCACCCCGATCGACCACTATTGTTCTCCCGCCCGCCTGTCCCGGCGGTTAATCATGTCCAAGGACCAATTTTCGTGGCACGTGCGACACTAATTGATGGTAAGGCAAGGGCGGCCGAGCTCTCCGCATCAATCACCGAGTCTGCGGCTGAGCTTCTCGAGACGCATGGCGTCAGACCGGGCCTTGCAGTCGTGAGTGTCGGAGACGATCCGGCCAGCAAAATCTACACCAGAAATAAGAAACGCACGGCCGAGGCCTGCGGTTTTCACTCCGTCCAGCACGCGCTGGCGGCAGACTCAAGCCAGGAATCCGTCCTCGGACTCCTGGCCGAACTCAATGCCGACCCGGCGATACATGGAATCCTCGTGCAGTTGCCGCTTCCCGATCATCTGGATGAACAGCTGATCACACAATCAGTCGCCCCGGAGAAGGACGTTGACGGTTTTCATTTTCAAAACATCGGTAAACTAACAACGGGGCAGACAGAAAGCGCGTTTGTGCCCTGTACGCCGGCCGGCTGCATGCTGATGATCGAGGATCAACTCGGCAAGGACTTTTCCGGCCTGAATGCTGTCATTATTGGCCGTTCGAATATCGTCGGAAAACCGATGGCAAGCCTCTTGCTGAAAGCGAATGCAACAGTAACGATCACCCACAGCCGCACCAGCGACTTGCCTGGCATATGCGGTAATGCCGATATTCTGGTCGCGGCGGTCGGCCGACCGAACATGGTCAAGGGCGATTGGATCAAGCCGGGGGCCATTGTTATTGATGTCGGCATCAATCGAATCCAGGTCAGCGAAGACGGCGAGACTAAAACAAAGCTGACAGGCGATGTCGACTTCGAAGAAGCCAGCAAAGTGGCCGGGGCCATTACGCCAGTCCCGGGCGGCGTAGGTCCAATGACCATTGCCATGCTGATGGCAAACACTCTGGCATCCGCAAGACGCGCTGCAAACATTAGCGAATTGACGGGCGAATCCGGTGAAGATAGAGAAAGGCGAAAATTTTCGGACGATCTGGCTCAGACCTGACGATCCCTCGGTTGTTCAGATCATTGACCAGACGAAGCTGCCTCATGAGTATGTCGTACGAGACTTGAGCAACTACCGGCAGGGTGCGCAGGCAATCAGGGAGATGCTCGTACGCGGCGCACCATTAATCGGCGCGACGGCAGCATGGAGTCTTTATCTCGCCGCCATCGAGGGCAGTCAAACAGCAGACCCGATCAGTTTCGTGAAGCAAGCAGCAATTGAACTGGGTGAAACCAGGCCGACTGCGGTTAACTTGCGCTGGGCATTGGATCGCATTCTGGGCGTCATGCGACAGTCAGGCGAGGATCGGGACCTGATTTCTTTGCTGCGCAGCGAAGCGCAGTCCATTTGTGACGAGGATGTTGAGATATCCTGGAACATCGGTGTGCACGGCTGCAAACTGATCGAGGAAATTGCGCAAGAAAAATCCGGCGAAGCAGTTAACATCCTGACACATTGTAATGCAGGCGCCCTGGCTACGATTAACTGGGGTACGGCGACCGCCCCCATCTATGTTGCCAGGCAGCGCGGCATTAATGTTCACGTTTGGGTCGATGAGACACGGCCGAGAAACCAGGGCTCTCAACTGACTTGCTGGGAGTTGGCAAGAAACGAGGTGCCTCACACGCTTATTGTCGACAACGCGGGTGGCCATTTGATGCAGCGTGGTCAGGTTGACATATGCATTACCGGTACTGATCGAACGACGCGTACCGGCGACGTGGCGAACAAGATCGGCACGTATTTGAAAGCGCTTGCCGCACACGACAACGGCATCCCTTTCTATGTTGCACTACCCTCGACTACGATCGACTGGACGATACAGGACGGCATGACTGAGATTCCGATTGAAGAACGCGACACGTACGAGGTCTCGCATGTCCGCGGCATCCGTGGCAATGACGTTTGTGACGTAAAAACGGTCGCCGAGGGTTCGGCAATCAGGAACTATGCCTTCGATGTCACGCCTGCGCGTCTCATCACCGGGTTGATTACCGAATGCGGTATATGCGAGCCCAGCGAAGAAGGCCTCGGCCGACTTTTTCCGGATTTTGCCAAACGTGCATCATGACCGATGAAGGCCTCATCAGGTTCAACTGCGAGTGGACGAAAGGCCCGCCGTTTGAAAACGCCGCGATAGTCGAACTCAATATCTGGCGGCGGCCATTGTTCGATGCGGGGCTCGTGGGCCTGTACGACGACACCGGTGTCGGATTCGGCAATATGAGCATGCGGTCGGGACCCGATGTGCAGTTCATTATCAGCGGCACCCAGACCGGTCACCTGGTCGAACTGACCGGCGCTCACTACGCCGAAGTGACGGACTATGACATCCAGGACAATCGCGTCACCTGTCACGGGCCGGTCAAGGCATCCTCTGAATCGCTGACGCACGCAGCGATCTACGAGCTTAGCCCGACGATCCAGGCCATCGTGCATGTCCACAGCGACACCCTGTGGCACGAGCTTCGCAATAAACTACCGACGACAAATCCCACTGTGACATACGGCACCCCCGATATGGCGGAGGAGTTCAGGAGGCTGTACCGTGACACCAACTTCGCCAGCAGCGAAATTGCCGTTATGGGGGGACATGACGGGGGCTTAATCAGTATCGGGCACGACATGGCGCAGGCGGCCCATCGATTTCTCGAAATCGCCACCATAGCCTGAGTCAATCAATATAGCCTTGTTGGACCACTATGAGGTCAAGAATGAAATCCAGCGTTTTCTTCGCAAGCATTGTCGCCTGCATGATGTGGCTGCCACAAAGTGCGACTTCACAGACCGTCGAAATCCGCGAATGGCTGGTTCCCTGGAGTAACTCGCGGCCACGAGACCCGTTCGTGGATGTTTCGGGCCGTGTTTGGTTCGTGGGTCAGACAGGGCATTACATCGCCAATCTGCAGCCCGCGACCGGTGAATTCAGTCGCTACGATCTCGATGCCGGTACAGGGCCCCATAACCTGATTGTCACCGAGGACGATTCAGGCCGCACGGTCTGGTATGCGGGAAATCTCAAGTCACATATCGGACGCCTCAATCCCGACACGGGGCTTATCAAGAAAATAATAATGCCGGACAGCCAGGCGCGCGACCCTCACACACTGGTGTTCGATTCTGCGGGGGACATCTGGTTTACGGTGCAGGGAGGCAATTTCGTCGGAAAGCTGACGACAAAAACCAGCGAAGTGTCTTTGATGGCCGTACCAACGAAGCGATCCAGACCGTATGGAATTGTCATCAACTCGAACGATGAGCCCTGGATTGTCGAATTCGGCAGTAACAAGCTCATTCGGATAGACAAAGACGAGCTGACGCTCGAAGAAATCGAACTGCCCAACAAGAAGTCCCGGCCGCGGAGACTCCAGATCACGTCAGACAACAATGTCTGGTACGTCGATTACGCACTCGGCCTGCTCGGTCGTTACGAGCCCGATGACAAAAAGTTTACCGAATGGCAATTGCCGTCCGGCAAGGAGAGCAAACCGTACGGCATGGCAGTTGATAAGAGCGACCGTCTCTGGATCGTCGAGACCGGCGTATCGCCGAACCGCTTCATTGGTTTCGACACCCGGTCCGAAATATTCTTGAGTCCAACCGATATCCCGAGTGGCGCCGGGTCCGTTCGGCACATGTACTATTTCGAACCCGCCGGTGAGGTCTGGTTTGGCACTGATGCCAACACTATTGGCCGCGCCAGGGTGCACTAGCCTGCACATTTAGATATCGACAATCGTAACTTTGCCTTGCGCGTTGGCGGGCGCCAGCGACCAGGGAAGAGCTTGTCATTAATGTCGCCGCCAATGCCACGAATGATGACGCGTCCGCATGCGGTGATTACATTTAATTTCCTAAAAAAGACTGCAGACAGCCGCCCGACCAGACCCTATTCGATTTCCTCAATAGCGACCGGCTTGAGCAGAAACCGGAATGTTCGGCAGGTCCTCGCAACTGTGGCCTCTTGATTCGACTGCAAAGGCTCGTAGCTCGATTTCTTGATGGCCTTAAGCGCTGGTTTCGCGAACATTTTGTGGGAGCTTCGCTTGATGGCTGGCCTGCGGATTCGGCCCTGTGCATCGATCGTGTAACAGACGGTCGCTTCACCCTCGATCCGATCACGTCTTGCTATTTCGGGATATTGCGGTACCGCAGTAACCGACGGCATCCGATCGGATGATGAATCTTCCATATGGGTTATGCGCGTAACTCGCGTGCTGTCGTCCGCCAGAACGATGGTGGATGACACCATCGTCAGGCAGGCTGCAGCAGTTACGGCTGTTTGTCCTGCGGTGGTCACCAGACGCCCCTAGCTCTCTTCCTTTACGGAAATATCCGCGTTCTTGGTTTTGCGATCATCAATAATGATGTTCGGTGATACCGGATGTGTTGCGTCCAGGAACATACCCTTGACTACCTTCAGAGTACGAGCGTTCGGATTGATCTCCTGGCCCATTGCAAGATCCTTTTCTGCCTTTTCGTATTCCTTGCGCATGACGTAAATCAAAGCGCGATTGTTATAACCTCGCCAGTGCCTGTCGTTACTCATGAGGAGCATATTGCAGTACATCAATGCGGAATCGAGTCGATCGATCATGATGTAGCCGGCACAAAGATTGGATAAAGCGGCTTCTTTCTCTCTCTTTCCGTGGGCAGATTGCAAGCCGCGCAAGGTTAGTTCAACGCCCTCTCTGGCATTGCCGGCAAGGAGTTCCTGGGCGCCATCCGCCAGGTCCAGATTTCTCGGGCCGATGACAACTTTGTTCTCTTCGGACCAGGCTACAGGAATCAGCAATACGGTGGTGACGAGGGCAAGGGCAAAGGCGGCAGGCCCATTCATGATTCTTACCTCCGGCCGCTGCGGCAGAAGACTGAAAGCGGCCTCCAGCAAAATTTGACTAACTGTACTCCCGAAAATTCAATCGTGCATCAGCGAGTCGGACTCCGGGGCCGCACTCCGGGCCGCGCTCCGGGCCGCACTCCGTAGTGGTGAAATAATTGGGCTAACCGCTGATGTAGTGCTCGAGGTGCTCTATTTCCTCTTTCTGGTCGGCAATTATCGCCTTGACCAGGTCGCCAATCGATACGAGACCAGTGACCTTGTTTCCCTCTACGACAGGCAGGTGCCGGATACGTTTGTCGGTCATCACGTTCATGCAACTATTGACCGTTTGATCAGGGCTCGTCGAAATTACACCGGTCGACATAATGTCGCTGACGGGCGTCTCGTCCGACGATCTTCCTTTCAGAATGACTTTTCGTGCGTAGTCTCTTTCCGTGACGATTCCTGCCATAGCCTCCCCATCCATGACGATGAGAGCACCGACCCCTTTCTCGGCCATTAGCTTTATCGCATCCAGAACCGATGCCGACGGCGCGATCGACAATATGTCATGGCCCTTTGAATCAAGCAGTTGGTTGACCAGTTTCATTTTGGTTTCCTGGTTATTGTCGCCGGACATGGCTTCTTATTGGCCAATCATAGGACATTCCGCTCGAATGAGCAGCAAAGTTGATGAAATCGCCCATCAGGAGCCCCTCCCGACGGACGATTGGCCCGTACCAACGGGCGACTTCCGAAGCGTTATTAGTCTTCTTTCTCGACGCGGCCGCTGACGCGTGCGAAGTTCAGCGATCCGCTACCGTCGTCTTGGATGATCAGGTCTGCATCGACGTCGGTTACGTTGATGCTGCCGGAGCCGTCATCAATTATTACGCTGCCACGTACATCCTGCACAGTGATACTGCCGGAACCATCCTCTATTGAGATGTCACCGCCCACACGTTCTACAGAGATCGAGCCGGAACCATCGATGACCCGAACTTCGCCGCCAATATTTGTCATTTGCAGCGACCCGGAGCCATCCTCGACTATGATTTCACCCAGGACATCCCGGATCTCGATCGACCCGGCGCCATCTTCGATATCGAGCCCGACGCTTTCCGGCACCTCTACCTCGAGGCGGACGCTGGGGCTGTCGTCCCATCCCCAGCGACTGGAATCGAAATACCCGATCAGCACGGCCGTGTCACCATCGCGTTCAAGGGTCAATACCAGATCAGATTCAATGACTTTTTGAGCCTTTTCATCGCTCTTGCCAGGCACCTGGATGAGTGCGGTGACGGATATCTTTCTGGCGCTGGGGTTCCCGCGCACATCAAGGCTGCCTGCACCAGCCTCGATCTCAACAGTATTGACTCCATCGGCATCCAGCGTCAGATTGCGGACTTCTTCATACTCGCGCCAGGCCGCGTTGGTCAGGCTGGCCGTGAACATTCCTAAAATAAGAAATACACGCATAAGATTGATCTCTCAGGTTGATTGCGGCCGTTTCGACCGGTCTTGTATGTCTTAGATGCCGCTCATCAAGGAACGGTTGCACCGGGGACGGGCCCCGCGCGGTCCGTCCCCAATGATTGTCGCTTTTCTCAAAGCTCGAATCTCGAGAGGATCTCGCCCAGGTCATCGCGGGCCAGCCAGCGCCCTCGCAGCATCACGCCGTGAATGCGGCTTGCATTACCGATGTCGATCAGCGGATTCGCATCCAGGAGCACCAAATCTCCCTCCGTTCCGGTTTCCACAGTACCAAATACGTGTTCCTGCCCGAAAAATTTGGCTGGATTGACCGTCCCGGTCCGTAGCGCCTCATACGGAGTCAGGCCTGAGGCCACGAGAAACTCAAGCTCCCGGTGAACTGCAAAACCCGGCACATTGAATACCTGCGGAGCATCAGAGCCCAGCAACAGTCCGGCGCCAGCCTTGTGCAGCGCGAGAATCAGTTTTCTTCTTATTTCAATGGCCCTGGTCGCGATCGCGGGATCGTAGGCCGGATCGTTCAGGATCTGCTGCTTGGAATTCACCCACCGGTTGATCGTCGCAAGCGGGACATAACGCATTTCCGGCCACTCACGCATCTCCGCAGCCGTGGTCTGCGAGATTCGGTGCTCAAACATCGACTCGGTCGGCACATTCCAAACGTTTGCGGCCGCTGTTTCCGCAGCGATTCCTGGTATCTTTTCTTCATCGATCTGATCTGCGAGAAGAACGCCGAAGAATCCGGCGGGGCCGCCGGACAGTTCTGCATCGTCTTTGAGCATCGCCTGCATGTATCCGTCCAAATGGTCGATCGATGCCATTCCGGAAACCAGCGCATGTGGCACGCCGACCGCAATCGACACATGTCCGGCAAACTGAATACCGAATCGCTTCGCGGTAGTCGCAAGCGCATCGAATTCGGCCCTCGTCAATCCGGGATGTATCTTCAGAAAGTCGTAGCCCGCCCCATGCTGCGTTTTGACCATCTCACGTGCGCCTTCAGGCCGGCTAACGCTGTTTCCGTTAAACGAGGGACCGGACGTATAGAGCCTCGGTCCAAGCACCTTGCCACTCAGGATCTGCTGCCGGAGGTCAAGGTGAGCGGGTCGTCCCAGCATGCCGCGGACAATCGTGACTCCGTTCGCGACGTTGAGGCCCAGTACCCTCTCGAGACCGGCAGAACTTACGCGGGGAATGTGGGCATGCATTTCCGACAGTCCCGGCATGAGGAACCTGTCCGTTCCGTCGATTACGAACGCATCTTCTGCGATGGGAATATCGTCTACAGCACCGATCGTCACGATTTTTCCGTTCTCAACAACTACAGTCTGCGCTGCAGTGACGGTCTCGGATGTCATTGGAACGACGTTGACATTAATGAACACCGTTTGCGCCGCAGATGCCGGAAACACCTGTAGCAACAATGCAATTACTGCAACCCTGAGAATCAGCATAAATGTCTGCTCTTACTGTTCGCTTGAGAGTTTTGAGCGCCGCGGGCGCTCCCAGTTCCGGTGATGGTAGCAAATCGCCCGTTAATACGGGCCAATCGCCCGTCAGGCAGGTGCATGCTCCTGCAACACCTGCACTCCCGCCGTCCATGGCGGTCGAACAGCTCCAACGACGATTCTATTGGGAACCGCAGGAACCCGTACTGACGGTCGAAATCAGCAACCTGGCTAGATGACTTCTTTTAGCGTCTCTCTGCTGATATTGCCACCACAGATGATAACGACGACGTTTTTGCCCTTGTAACTATCCGCGCGGAGTCTTAGCCCGGCCAGCGCGACCCCGGCGGCGCCTTCGGGCAACATGTGGTGGGCATCGATGAACTGCCGCATCGCCTCGGCGATCTGATCCTCGGACACAACGACATAATCGTCCGTCACCGTGCGACAAAGATCGAAAGTAATCGCATCGGCTTCGATACCGCCGGCTGTACCATCCGACAAAGTCGGCTGACTCGGCAACTCCAGAATCTCGCCGGCTTTGACCGATTCCGTCATCACGGCAGACGCCGCGGGCTGACAGGCGATGACGGACATCGTGGGATTGACCGATTTCAGGAAGCTGCCGACGCCGCTGATCAGGCCCCCGCCACCGACGGCAACAAAAATCGCATCAACCTGTGGGAGCTGTTTCGCGATTTCCACACCGCAGGTACCCTGTCCGGCGACGACATCCTCATCATTATAAGGAGACAGGTAGCGCATGCCGGTTTCGGCAGCGTACTCCCTTGCGTGCATTTCGGTATCGAGGCCATCAGTGCCGAAAACCCGCACGTCGCCGCCGGTGCGCTTAATAGCCTCCACTTTTGTCGTCGAAGTCCCTTCCGGAACGAAAATCACACCTTTCGTGTCGAGCTTCACCATGGCAAAGGCGACCGCGGCGCCATGGTTGCCGCTCGAAGCTGCAACACAGCCGGCCGCCCGCTGTTTCGGAGTTAATGAAAGCAGCTTATTAAACGCGCCGCGCAGCTTGAACGACCCGGTAAACTGAAGGTTTTCCAGTTTCAGGAAAACGTTTGCTCCTGTCAGATCACTAAAGAACGGAGAGCGATCCAGGGGCGTCTCACGAATATGTGGGGCTATGCGATTCGCAGCCAGAACGACGTTTGCGGCTAACAATTCTTGTCTCATCCGCCTACTTTATCCCAGCGCACAGGCAGAGTAGTGAATTTCTGTTTGCTAAAACATGTCCTGCTTGCGATAACCTTCCGGCGGTTCGAACATCGCGGCGTCGATGGACTCGCTGAGACTGGATGTCAAAGTTGACTCGCCTTCCAGCGTACCCGTGTCATCATAATCTCTTGCGTAAACGGGATAACCACCCAGCTCCCTCATGTGTGCAAATACTTCCTTTTGTTTGCCCATGAAATCAGATCCGGCAGCTTTCGAAAAAGCGTCGTGCATGCTCTCGAAGAATTTGCCCATCCTGATCATCGCGTCGGCTGCCTCGCGACCACCTTTTATATCGTCCCATTGGGCTACACACATATCGCGTGTTTTTCTTCCCTGCTTCAGAACCTCATAATATTGGCAGTCGTAGCCGTTTATTGTGTCGCTTTCTCCCGTCTTGCGCAGCGTGCTTGGCGCCTCCTGCGCTGGCTGCAATCCCGGCATCTGCTGCTTCATCATTTGCTCAGCCATCGCACGTTGCTCGGGCGGCAGCGACTCCAGCATTTCCTTCATCTGTTTCATCGCATCGCTGACCTGCCCCGCCATCTGGTTCATGGTTTGCTGATCGATGACGTAGTACTCCAGTCGCTCGTTATCAGCCATGATCATCTCGTTGCGATCTCCGCGATAGATCACGAGACCATCCTCGTCTGATGAAACGGAAGTGATTTCGATCCTGAGTAACGCTCCATCGATAAACATCTTTGTCGTCCCGAGCGCAGGCGGATCAACGTGATACTCCTTCGTCTCCGCTTGCAACACCGCACCGGCGAAAGCCTGATATGAGAGAAGAAAACCGGATAAGAGTGTGAGCTTCAACACGTACTGCATTGCACTTTCCCCTTTCGTGAAGGGCTGATTGATCAGTGCTCGGAAAGTAACTCAGACGAGCGTTCATTGCCAGATTGTAAGAGAGGGACGCAGGAAAATTAGGGGATGTACCCCTTTTGAGACCGGGGTCCGTCCCCTTTTTTCGCAGGTGTCACCCTGCCTGCCGGGCTTTGTGCGCGTTTGATTCGCTGGGAATCAAGTGGATAGACGGTCGCCGAGTCGAAAATCAATCGGAGCCAGCAACTTTCCCCTCAGTTGCTGCCCCATACGCCGTGCGGACGTTGGCAGCCCGCACCGGACATCATTAGACCGATTACTGATGGGTAAAGTGTCTAATGCCGGTTGCTATTGGCCGGGCCCTTATGGTCGGAAATTCTCATCTCGTCATTCGATTTAACATTTTCCCGAAACCAGACTCGCTGAAAATTGACAGCATGATCAACGCTGTGCAACGATTCATACTCGTTTGAAAAAGGCACACCTGTCGAAAGGCAGGGCCGCAAAGCCACCGGTCTAAGGGGATATCCTATGATAGCGGGGTTGCCGATCCGAATTGCCGGATGCGATATTTCTTGTCGTCGCAGCAGCCCTCTTCATTGCTCTGCTCCTCGCTCGCAAGAGCTTTTGGACCCCCCGTGATCATGCTGGCTTTGCTCGTTTTCTTCTCCAAACGAGGTGGTCGCAACCCAATCGGAGACAGCAATGTCAGCCAAAGCCAGTACCCTGCGTAGCAGTGGCATATTCTCCAGCCACAAACCCACAGAATCTACCGTCGTCCGCCCTACCACTTTCAGAGATATTCAGGGTTACCTGGACCCTTCGTCGAATTATCTGGCTCCATTTCGACCGATGGGCGCAGGTAGCTCGTCGACAGATTGTAGTGCAGCGACTGCCGGGACAGTTATCGATATGACCGGCATGGATCAGATCATGAACATCGACGCGTATGCAGATACCGTGACCGTGCAAGCCGGTGTGCGATTACACACACTCGTCGACGCCCTGGCCGACAACGGCCTCGAACTTGCGGGGAATTACGATCTGATGAACCGGACGGTTGGCGGCGCCGTAGCCGGTGGCTGCATTGGCCCATCGATGACAGCCGATGGCGCATTCTTTGCCAGGCATGTCATCGGCATGAAGGTCATCACGCCGGCGGGCGATTTCCTGGAAATAAACCAGAAAAAGAAAAATATCCTGAACGCGTTTCGCCTGAGTTACGGCATGCTTGGCATCATTTGCGTCGTCACCTTCAAAATACGCCCGATCAAAGGATTTACCGCGAATCACAGGCGTTGCACCATCGATCAATTGGCTGCATCAGCAAACAAACTGGCTATGACCAATATCGGACTGAAATTCTATTTGCTCCCCTTCAGGAACCGTGTCTATCTGGATCTGAGGAGCTACGGCCCCAAGACACGATCCACGCATTCCATTCCGTGGAAGATAAAAAACTGGGGAGAGACCACTGTCCTTCCGAACGTATTTAGATCGCTCGGTCGCATTGTCCCAATAGGCAGCTTTCGATATCCACTGATCGATAGAATCAGCGAAGCCACGCAAGGGCTCGTCAACAACCGGCTGGTTTCCTCAGGCGACAACGCGGCGACGCAGTCATCGAGGGTTACCGGCGCTCGAAACACAAGCCCGCTGCAATATTCGACGTGGTGTTTTCCGGCAACCGACTTTTCCGTCGTTGCCAAGGCGTATGAGAGTTTCTGCCTCGATACTTATTCCAACACGCGGTTTCGCTGCGACATGCCCACAATCGGATTCCTGCTTGCTCGCGATCGAAGTGCCCTGTTATCGCCCACCTTTGACGAGCCGATGTTTGCACTCCGCGCTGCATCCACGCCGTGCAGGGGGTGGGAGGACTTTGTCATTGATTTCGCCGAATTTGCACAAGCCTGGGGCGGCTCGCCCTTCTTTAACCAGACGCGAAGCATGGACCCGGACTACGCCCGACATGCATTCGGCAGCCGGATCGATTTCTTCAGGAAAATTCGACGCCAAATAGACCCCGCCAATCGGTTGATGAATTCATTTCTGTCGCAGTACTTTCTATAGCGGTATATCGCCCGTCAGGAAAGGCGGGTTAGGGATTTCACAAATTCGCCGGGGTGAGGTGGAAAGCCAATGCATCGCATTGGCCCACCGAACGCCGAAGCCATGGAAGGCGAAGGCCGGAGTTGTTAGTGAGGCAGGATGCCGAACTTACAGCTTAATTTGGACGCCCGAAGGGCGCCTTTGCAAAGCGAAGGTCACGACCAGGGATGGTCGTGATCAATCCAAATCCGCATTTCATGCATCTAAGGGTCGAAAGGTTGGAATTACAGCCCGGATTCATGCCCGGTCCGGTACCTCGAACTTCAGCCATTTTCGACAGTCAGATGGCTATCAGGTCTCATTTTTCGAAAATATTTTTGAGGTCCTGGTCACCAGAGACTCCATAAATTGTTGAAAAATAGGGGAAATCGGCAAGGTTTGGGTCAAAATCAGGGGTGTTGCGTTATAGTTATCTAGTGTTATACTTCACTATAACACTATCAGACCCCCGGGGCCCCACTGTCCCGTTTCAGGTGAAAAAATGAATTTAAAGAGAATTGGCGTCGTAGCAACTACCGCGATTATCACTGCTTCACTATCGGCCTGTGGCATCGGCGAAGCCAAAGTTGCGGATCCGACCGACATAGCAGCAGCCACGCCGTTGCCGGTTGAAATTTCTACGCCGCAGATAGCGGACATATTCGCTACCTATCAGACCACGACCACGATCACTTCTGACTCCGAGGCGCCGGTGCTTGCGCGCGTTTCGGGCGAAGTCGTCGAGATTCTGGTCGAGGAAGGTGACGAGGTTGAAGAAGGACAAGTACTGGCCCGTCTGGACGGCGACCGCCTGCGCCTGCAGATGCTTCAGGCTAAGGCCAATCTCGAGAAAACAAGCAAAGCGTACGAGCGATATGTTCAACTTCACGAGCGCGGTCTTGTAAGCGCCTCGATCTTCGAGGGCCTGAAGTTCGACATGGATGCGCTCAACGCAAGCTATGAGCTGACACGGCTGAGCTATAGTTACACCACAATTCGTGCACCGATCACCGGAGTGGTTTCCTCCAGGGACATTAAGCTTGGGCAACACTTAATGGCTGGTGCGCCGGCATTCAAGATCACCGATACATCGAAACTCATTGCATATCTGCGAATCCCGCAGACCGAGTTGTCGAAGATTTCAGCAGGAGATGCGGCTCGGGTACGGGTTGACGCAATGCCGGAAGTCGAATTCGATGCAACGATTGCCCGGATCAGCCCGACGATTGATCCGCTCAACGGTACGTTCAAAGCGACGGCGACAATTGAAAACCAGAACGGTTACCTTGCGCCTGGCATGTTCGGACGTTTCAACGTAGCTTACGAAGAGCATTCTGACGCATTACTGATACCGGCAGCTGCATTGATCGAGGAAGATAACGATACCGTCGTCTACGTCGTGAATGATGGTTCCGCAAACCGCCGCGCCATCGAAATCGGTATCGAGTCGGATGGCCTGGTCGAGGTACTCGGCGGTCTCGAAGCGAATGAGAAGATCGTCATTACGGGTCAGGGCGGACTGCGCGACGGCGCCAGAGTTCTGGCGAGCAACGAGTTACCAACCAGCTTCGCCGGCTAAGAAAAAAAACAAGCCCCCTGTCTGATACTGACATGGGGAATAAAGGGAGACGGAAATGACGACAGGGCGATTCTGGCCTGGTCCGATTCTCGGCTTGATATTGTTGGCTGCCTGCCAGCCGGGCGCGGAATCGGAGAGCGCCGCGGATGCAGATGGGGCGGAGGCCGAAAAAACCAAAGACGACACCCCGGCAATCCCGGTAGAAACTTCGGTCGCGAGCCGCGGTGATATATACGCGATGTACTCGGGCACATCGCCTATCGAGGCGCTCGCTGAGGCCGAGGTCATTGCGAAAGTCGCCGGCGAAGTCCGTGAGATTCTCGTCGAAGAAGGCGACAACGTAAGAAGCGGGCAGGTGCTCGCTCGTCTCGACGGCGACCGCCTGCGCCTCGAACTGAAGCAAGCCGAGGCCAACCTGCGCAAGTCGCAGCGCGACTACCAGCGCAACGTCGATCTGAAGAAAAAGAGCCTGATCAGCGCCGGGGACTTCGAGAAAATCAAGTACGAAACGGAAGCGCTCGAGGCCACGTTCAACCTCGCCAGACTGGAGTACAGCTACACGGAAATCAGGGCGCCGATCGACGGCGTCATTGCCGAACGCTTTGTGAAAGTCGGCAATACAATCGATGCCAACTCGGTCACGTTTCAGGTAACGAGTCTTGAACCCCTTGTTACGTACCTGCATGTGCCGGAACGCGAATACCGACGCATCGATCGCGGGCAGGCTGCGATGATAGAAGTCGATGCCCTGCAGGGAAAGGAGTTCCAGGCAGCTGTGACCCGTATCAGCCCGGTAGTGGACCCCGCGACCGGCACGTTCAAAATCACCGTCGAAGTATCCGACTCCTCACAACGGCTGAAGCCTGGCATGTTTGGCCGCGTCAATATCGTGTATGACATGCACGCGCAGGCGTTACAGGTCCCCAGAGGCGCAATTATCGATGAAGCGGGCGAGAGTTCGGTATTCATCGTTGAGGATGAGAAAGCTGTACGCCGGTTGATCAAAACAGGCTACGCCAACAGCGGGAACATTGAGATCCTCGACGGCCTGACGGGCAGCGAAAAGATAGTCGTTGTCGGACAAACAGGACTGAAGGATGGATCGAAAGTCTCGATTATCAATGTGGTAGATGCCGAAGAAAGCTCGGCCAGTAACAACACATCCGAATAAGCTTCAAAAAGTCGAAGTGATATAGCAATGCGCCGTTTGATCGAGATTGCAACTGAACGTCGTGTCACGATCATGATGTCTGTCGTTGCTATCGTGTTGTTCGGCCTCGTGTCGTTGTCTCGCCTGAAGGTCAACCTCCTCCCCGATATCTCTTACCCGACTGTCACCGTCCGGACCGAGCTTACGGGGGCGGCGCCAATCGAAATTGAAAATCTCCTCACGAAGCCGATCGAGGAAGCCGTTGGTGTAATTCGAAATGTCAGGCTCGTGAGATCCGTATCGCGAGCGGGCCAGTCGGATGTGACCCTCGAATTCAGTTGGGGCACCGATATGGATATCGCGGGCGTCGATGTTCGGGAGAAAATTGATATCCTGGATCTGCCGATTGAAGCCCAGCGGCCATTGCTGCTTCGATTTGATCCGTCTTCCGAGCCGATCATGCGACTCAGCCTGTTACAGAAGGGCGAGGACGGGGCAGAAGTTATAACGAGCGAATCCAGTCTCAAGGCATTAAGACGACTGGCGGAAGACCAGATAAAGAACGAACTTGAAGCGGAAGAGGGCACGGCCGCGGTCAAGGTTAGCGGCGGCCTCGAGGATGAAATCCAGATTCAGGTCGATCAGCAGAAGCTCTCTCAGCTCGGCATCAGCATTCAGCAGATTGCTCAGCGCATCCGTGCCGAGAACGTAAATCTGTCCGGAGGGCGTCTCGAAGAAGGTAACCAGCGATTCCTGGTCCGCACGATCAATGAGTTTCAGAGTGTCGAAGGATTTGCGTCCGCAATCGTCGCAAACGTCGCCGGTCGACCGATTTATCTCGGCGATGTTGCAACCGTTGCACGCGGCTACAAGGAGCGCGAAGCGATTACCCGGGTTAAAGGTCGGGAGTCAGTAGAACTCGCTGTTTATAAAGAAGGCGATGCCAACACAGTACAGGTTGCGAACCGTGTCGAACGGCGCCTTCAGCAGATCCAGAAGTCGCTTCCCGATGACCTGGAGCTGGTCAAGATTTACGATCAGTCAAAGTTCATCGCCTCCGCAATCAACGACGTGACAACGGCGGCAATTTTCGGCGGCATTCTCGCAATTATCGTACTGTACGGATTCCTTCGGGACTCGCGCGCAACCTCGATCATCGCGGTCGCGATTCCGATTTCAGTCATCGGCACTTTTTTGCTGATGTACGCGAACAATATATCGCTCAACATCATGTCGCTTGGCGGCATCGCTCTGGCCGTAGGCATGCTGGTCGACAACGCCATCGTCGTGCTCGAAAACATCTTTCGGAAGAGAGAACAGGGTGAAGGCTCCCTGGAGGCCGCCAGAAACGGAACTGCTGAGGTCTCTGGCGCCGTCACCGCCGCAACGCTCACCACTATCGCGGTCTTTTTTCCGATGGTCTTCATTAGCGGCATAGCGGGACAATTGTTTCGCGATCAGGCATTGACCGTCACTTTTGCGCTGGTCTTTTCCCTTATTGTTGCACTGACACTGATTCCAATGCTGGCCGCGCTGGGCTCGGGTTACCGCTACGAGGACGTGAAAGAGACCACGCCCGCAGGCCGGTTTACGAGAATCGTTGCGCTTGTCGTCAGGGGGCTTGCCTGGGTTTTCGGCAAGATCAAGTGGCTGTTCTGGTTAATCCTGTGGGTACCGAGCTGGCTGCTCCAACGGCTGTACAAAGCCGTCGCGGCTTTCTATCCGGGCATGCTGGAATGGTCTCTCGAGCACCGTGCAATTGTTCTTTCGGGCGCTACCGCGATATTCGTTGCCACCATGCTGCTCATCCCGCGGCTCGGGACCGAATTGATTCCGCAGCTTTCGCAAGGCGAGTTCAACGTCGATCTCCGTTTACCGCCAGGCGCACCCCTGGCCGACACGGATCGTGCGATTCAAGCAACGCAACGCGCTACCCGTGATATCGATAACGTCGAACTAAGCTTTTCTGTCGCCGGAACCGGTAATCGGCTGGATGCAAACCCGGTCGAGGCCGGAGAGAATACGGGCACGCTCAGCATCACGATGTCGCCGGGATCCGGCCGCGAGGAAGAAAACAAGGCGATGGACGTCATGCGTCGCGAGCTTTCGCGTCTGCCGGGCGTGCAGTACGAGTTCAGCCGCCCCGCATTGATGAGTTTTGCCACCCCGCTGCAGATAGAAGTATCTGGTTACAATCTGGACGCCCTTGCGGCAGTCAATCAGGCAATCGTGACCACCATGTCTGCATCCGACCGCTTCACCGACATCAAGACCACGATCGAGCAGGGTAATCCGGAAATTCAGATTGTTTTCGATCAGGAACGCGCAGCCAAGCTTGGTCTTGCTGTACGGGATATCGCTGACCGCGTTGTTGCTAATGTGCGCGGGGAAGTGGCGACGCGTTTCACCTGGCGTGACAAGAAGATCGATGTACTGGTCCGTAGTGTCGATACACGCGATGCCAGCGTTGAAGAATTGCGCAGGCTGATTGTCAACCCGACCGCGGAAAGACCTGTCACGCTGGAGGCTGTAGCCGATATCAGGGTCTCCCGAGGGCCCTCAGAAATTCGCCGCATCGCACAGGAACGCGTCGCCCTGATTACCGCAAATCTCGGCTACGGGGATCTCGGGGCAGCTGCCGCCGAAGCGCGGTCAATCATCGATCGCACACCGATGCCGTCGGGCATCACGGCGATGGTATCCGGACAGAATGAGGAGATGCAGGCCTCGTTCCAGTCGATGCAATTTGCGTTGGGGCTCGCAGTGTTCCTAGTGTATCTCGTGATGGCGTCGCAATTCGAGTCGCTTATCCATCCCTTTGTCATCCTGTTCACTATTCCGCTGGCCCTGGTCGGCGCCGTTCTCGCTCTCTTCCTGACAGGCACTACCGTTAACATCGTAGCCCTGATCGGCGTCATCATGCTCGCCGGCATCGTGGTCAATAATGCAATCATTTTGGTGGACCTCATCAATCAGTTGCGCGGCAGTGGAGCAGGGAAGACTGAGGCGATCATGGACGCCGGCCGCGCGCGGTTGCGACCAATAATGATGACGACGCTGACGACTGCTCTCGGGTTGCTTCCGATGGCAATTGGTTTTGGCGAGGGCGCGGAAGTCAGAACGCCTATGGCAATAACCGTGATCGGCGGCCTTTTGGTTTCGACGCTGCTGACGCTGATCGTGATTCCCGTTGTGTATTCTGTACTGGATCGCAAGAAGTGGCCGTCAAGCCTTGCTGCCGGCAACAAAGTGGTCAGCCCCGCAGGCGGTTAACCGGGCGCAGAAATGAAGCATACTGAGATTGCAATCCGCCGCCCGGTTACGACAACTGTGATTTTTGTGGCACTCGCGCTGGTCGGGCTGCTTGCTTCAAGACTACTGCCACTCGAGAAGTTTCCCGATATTGAATTCCCGGGGATCTTCATCCAGGTTCCCTACGAAGGCTCAACACCTGAAGAAATTGAGCGCCTGATAACGCGACCGATCGAGGAAACGCTGGCAACATTATCGGGCGTCGAGCGTATGTACTCCTCGTCCAGGGAGAACCAGGCCGAGGTGTTCCTGCAGTTCGGCTGGGATCAAAGCATGGGCGCAAAGGGAATCGAGGCACGCGCCAAGGTAGACGGTATTCGCCACGAACTTCCTGCTGATGTAAGACGAGTATTCATTTTTACGGGGTCGCTGGGCGACCAGCCGGTTCTGCAGCTTAGAATTTCAAGCGAACGCGACTTGTCGAACAGCTACGATCTGCTCGATCGCCTGCTCAAGAGACCTCTTGAAAGACTCGAAGGCGTATCGCAGGTCCAGCTGCACGGGGTCGATCCGCGAGAGATTCGCATCCTGCTCGATGCGGACCGGATGGCTGCTCATAGCATCGATATTGATGAGCTTCGCCAGCTCCTCGAGCGCAGCAATTTTGCCGTCAGTGCAGGACGCATTACCGACGGCGGCCAGCGATTCAGCGTGCGGCCACGTGGCGAATTCGCCTCATTGGACGAAATCGGCGATATCGTCATCGATGAGAGCAACGTGCGGCTTCGCGACGTTGCCGAAATCGCCTTGCGAAGCCCCGATAGAGAGTACGGCCGCCATCTTGACCGCGACTACGCCATCGGCGTGGCGATCAGCAAGTCGACCGGATCCAACATGGTGGACGTTACTGACCGCGTAATGGCGGAAGTGGAACGGATCAGTCACCTGCCACAAATGCAGGGAATCAATATCTTTGACCTGGACAACCAGGGCGACAGCGTACGCGAATCCTTATCCGATCTGCTCAACGCCGGCATGGTCGGGGCACTTCTCGCTCTGTTGGTTCTTTACATGTTTCTCCGCCAGGTAACAACGACTTTGATCGTGATCGCTGCAGTGCCATTCTCGCTGACAATCACGCTCGGCGTTCTGTACTTTGCCGGACTTAGTTTGAATATGCTGACCATGATGGGGCTGATGCTCGCCGTTGGCATGCTGGTGGATAACGCCGTTGTTGTGACCGAGAACGTCTTCCGTCACCGTGCAATGCATCCTGACAAACCTCAGGCAGCAACTTTGTCAGGTGTCAATGAGGTTGGCCTCGCCGTCATCGCCGGCACGGCAACGACGATCATCGTCTTCGTTCCGATTATGTTCGGAACAAAAACCGACATTTCCGTATTCATGACACACGTGGCCGTGACCATTATTGTCGCTCTGCTCGCCTCCCTGTTGATCGCACAGACACTGGTGCCGATGCTGGCCGCGCGCGTAGCACTGCGGTCCGAGCCGAAAGGCCAGGCTTTGATAGTTCGCCTGACCAAGCGCTATGTGCGAAGCCTTCAGTGGATTCTGGTTCATCCGTGGAAAACCTTCGGCGGCATTGTCTTGATATGTGTTATCGGAGTGATGCCGCTGGTGCTGCAACTGGTCAAGTTCGACGCATTCCCGCAGGAATCGGGGCGACGGTTATTCATGCCCTACCATATCGACGGACAGCATCCGCTCGAGCGGATAGAGGCGACGGTCGACAGGATCGAGGAGTACCTTTTCTCCCGCCAGGAAGAATTCAACATTCGCTCGATCTACAGTTACTACGACAAGGGTCGTGCCGAGTCGACCATATTGCTGACCGATGAAGACGACGCAACACTTTCGACAAAGGAAATCATCAAGCGTATCGAGGCAGACCTGCCAGTCATCGCCATTGGAAAACCGAGTTTCGAGTTCGAGCAACAGGGTGGCGGTGAGGGATTCAACCTGCAGGTCTCGGGTGATTCAACCGCGCGCTTGAATGAGCTCGCTGCTGAACTCGCGCGCTCGCTCGAGTCAATTGAAGGACTCAAAGACGTTCGTTCCGATGCTCAATCCGGCGAGCGTGAAGTCCGCGTTCACGTTGATCGGATACGTGCCGCGGCTGTCGGCCTTACCGTCCAGCAGATCGCGGGATCGATAGCGATCGCGATGCGCGGCCAGAATCTGCGCGAGTTTCGTGGTGATCTGGGGGAAGTCGAAGTCCGGCTGGCCTTCAGGGACAGCGACAAGCAAAGCGTGGAGCAACTGGCCAACCTGCCTCTTTATGCAGCAGACGGACGGCGAATCACGCTGGGGACCGTGGCCAATTTCCATCTCGGCTATGCGCCTGACACGATCCAACGCGTTGACCGCCAAACCGCTGTAGTAATTTCGGCAAACCTTGACGAAGACTCCAGTCTGGAACTGGTTCGGCCAAAGGTCGAAAGCCTCATGGAGCAGTTCGAACTTCCGCCTGGTTACAACTGGAAGTTTGGGCGTGGTTTCGACCAGCAGGATGAAACGCAGCAGATGATGGCGACCAACATCATGCTGGGCATTGCCTGCATCTTTCTCGTCATGGCCGCGGTGTTCGAATCTTTGCTGTTCCCATTTTCGATCATCCTGGGTTCGATCGCGTTTTCGATATTCGGCGTGTTTCTGTTTTTTGCAGCGACGGGCACCACATTTTCGTTCATGGCATCGATCGGCATCATGATATTGATCGGTGTCGTCGTGAATAACGGTATCGTACTCGTCGATCACATCAATAACCTGCGCCAGGAAGGTATTCCGCGAAATGAGGCGATCATCGAAGCGGGCCGGGATCGACTGCGACCGATATTGATGACGGTAGCGACAACAATCCTCGG
>Ga0255052_10000036_pt1 | contig 86534 bp, 84 predicted proteins | sample JV7_2_21_MG_FD_188632 | JGI IMG/M metagenome (GOLD analysis project Ga0255052, IMG submission 188632) | Seawater microbial communities from Jervis Inlet, British Columbia, Canada - JV7_2_21 | ecosystem: Environmental > Aquatic > Marine > Inlet | place: Canada: British Columbia | collected...
AATCGCCATGGGGCGATTCGAATCAATCCCGAACGGGTTTTGACAATTCGATGTGGAGAGATGGCTGAGTGGTTTAAGGTGCTCGCCTGGAAAGCGAGTGTACGGTGATACCGTACCGAGGGTTCGACCAATTGCGATAGCAATTGGCGACGAAGCGGCTTTAGCCGCGCAGCCCTTCAGGGTGAGAATCGCCATGGGGCGATTCGAATCAATCCCGAACGGGTTTTGACAATTCGATGTGGAGAGATGGCTGAGTGGTTTAAGGTGCTCGCCTGGAAAGCGAGTGTACGGTGATACCGTACCGAGGGTTCGAATCCCTCTCTCTCCGCCAAAATCTGGTACCTTTTGGGTGGTATTTTTACCCGGAAGCTCGCTATGGTCACAAGAATAACGACGCTGCGTTTTGCAGCGATTCTGGTAGTCCTTGTTACACCGCTGGAATACGCGCCGATTGCGCTAGCCCAGGAAGCAGGTCCCGGCCAGGGCCTGGTGGTTTTCAGCCGCAAGAGTTCCATGAAAGGCAAAGCCATCCGGTTCAACCTCGAGCAGGACGGTCGCCCAGTCGGACAATTGCAGTCGGGCACGACGCTGGAATTTCCGTTGCCGCCAGGAAATTACACATTCTCGGTGCGTGCACCATCGCTCGATGGGCAGGATGTCATCACTATCAACGTTGAGGCGGGGAAGACCTATCATGTAACTGGCGAAATACTTTGGGGTTGGCCGGCCGGCCGCCCGAAGTTTGGGGGTGTAACCGAGTCCGGCGTGGCAACCAGTGCGGCAGTTGAGGCACCCGACGCGCCCGCGCTCGCTGGCGCAGCGCTGGGCTCCGCTGTAGTGCAACCGGGCGCGGCCGCGCGAGCCGGACGCACAGCCGAGGAAAGCGGTCGAATAGGGCTGCGAAATTTCGTCGGCGAATGGGACCTGGAAATGTGGTCGCTCGCCGCTGATGGCAGCAAGCTTGAAGGTCGCGGTGTTGTCGAAGGCACGGCGGAGGGCGAGAGCGCGACGCGAATTACGTTCACCGAATTTGCCGCGCCGGCTTTCCCGGCGGCAACGGGCGGCGGCCAGGTTCGCATCGCGTATGAGGACGGTAAGGGTTTCACTTTGGAGAGCTGGTTCAAGCACTCCGGCGAGGTGCTGAATTTTTCGGGCAGATACGAGGCCGACACCGGGCGATACGTTTTCTTCGCCTTTGGCAGTGACGGTGAGATTGCAACGGGGGTTGCCCGTGCATCGGTGCGCGTCGAAATTCGGTCAGTGGATATTGCGACCTGGGTTGCGGAGACCTATTCGTCGGTTGACGGCCAGTCGTTACTGGTCCAGTCCTACCGCTTCAGTCGCCGTTGATCAGAGGTGCATTTTCAGCATCCTGGGTTCCCAGGGTGTTATCACCAATTGTGACCGGCGTCTCAGCATCGGATGTGACGCGCAACCAATAATGACCTCCTGACTGGGAGGTCATCTCATGAAAGCCAAGAGCAATACGCCTGGCAGCGCGGCACGCGTTGCACTAATTGCTGCAACGCTGATGTTCGCCGGCTGCGACGCCGCAAACGAAGCTATCGACCGAATCGACGATATTGATAACGACGCGGATGTTCATTACTACGTCTCGCTCGGCACATCGCTGTCGGTCGGTGTTCAACCCAATGGTGCCGGCGTCGTGTTACCAACTAACGACGGTTATTCGGACCAGCTATTCGACAGCATTCGACCAGCATTCGAAACCGGCGGCATTCGCGAACTGCGACTCATCAAACTCGGCTGTCCTGGAGAGACTCTGGACGATCTGGTTAACGGCGGCAGCTGCATTTATATCGCCGGATCGCAACTGGACGCGGCGGTCGATTTTCTGCAAGACAACGCAGGTAAGATCCACCTGGTGACAATTGATATTGGCGGCAATGATTTTCGCGACGCGGATTGCATTGGTGCGACGGTTGATATCGATTGCGTGAACACAGTGTCTGCACAAATCGCCACGGACCTGGCCGCTGCACTGACAACCCTGGGTACTGCTGCCGGCGCTGGTACGACGGTTGTCGGCATGAATTACTACAATCCGTATTTATCATCCTGGTTGGAAGATGCGGCGGGCCAGACGCTTGCGGTGGAATCGGCCCAGGCTGCAACTATTCTGAACGGTTTGCTGGGCACGACCTACGCGACAGCCGGAATGCCGATGGCAGATGTTGCCGCAGCATTCAAGTCGGACGACTTCGTGACTATCGTACCGACGACGTTGCCAGCGCCGAATGACAACTTGCCGCTTAGCGTGGCGAACATCTGTGATTTCACCTACCAGTGCGATCCTGATCCGGTCGGACCCGATATCCACGCCAACACCGCTGGATACGCCTTGATTGCGGACACCCTGGAAGCTGTTCTGCCCTGACTATTTGCCCTGACTATTTGCCCTGAGTGGTAAGTACAACCAGGCTGAGGTTAGCTAATGCGTGTACCAGATCAGCGAAGTATCCGCACGTTCCTGGTGGATCATCAGGGCGTCATCCGGCAGTTTGGGTTGGTATTCCTGATCAGTCGACGACCTCAAGCTCCGGCAAGACCCACTCACCGTTGAAGTACGCTTCGGTGGGTTCATAGATACGCAGCACGACGTTCCAGCCTTCGAAGATATCCATATAGTTAACGGCATGTACGTCTCCGCCGAAATGTATGGTGACCGACCGGTCTTCATTTGACATGGCAAACTGGCTATTGATGTTATAGACATCGCCTTGTGGATAGCCGTCGGAATCATAAACCGTGATGGACCAGAACGCTTTTGCAGGCACGTCTTGAAGCGTCAGCGTTTGCGGCTCATCACTCTCCGGGAAATAGAATGGATATACCGCCCGTTCAGCGGTGAGACCGCCCCAGCCCGCAGCCGTACCGACATTGTGTTCTTTTAAGGGCACCTCGCCCTTCTTGCCGAACATTACTTCGGACGAGATTTCTTCTTGCTTGGCAATTTCCTGGTACTTGGCACGCATCGCCAAAACTTCTTCCATATCCCAGTTGTTGGATGCTACATAGGAACCTCTGTCTTTCTGTTCCAGTTTCAATTGCTCCTGCAGGGCATTTGCGATGGCCAGGTCAGCAGGGTCGGCCGTATTGGCCTGCGTGCGCATAGCGATTGCGGCGTGGCGACGGCCCACGTTTTCTTGCGTCAACGTATAAGTGCCTGGCTCCACGAATGCCATCGGGTTGTAGTGCTCATCTGTAATGATCCAGGCACTTTGATAACGACCATTGGTCTCCGGCATTGTCAGCACGGCATCTTCAGTAAGGTCAACGATTGCAGTCGAATAAACGGTATCGAAATTGATACGCATGACCGTACGGTCTTTGGGATCTGCGCCAGTTCTGAGGTGCAGGAACACGCCAACACCGTTGCTGTTAGTCGCGGCTGCGATTCTCTGAACGTAGTCCGAAAAAATCACTTCAGACTCCGCAAGCCCATAGTTTTCCTTGGTGACCACTGTCGTCTGAATGTCGCCTACATCGGCAGCAGTGGAATCGTCACTCATCGACGCAGCGTCCTGACCCTGGCCACAGCCCGCGAAGGTGAGAAGGCTCGCCAGGAAAGCAATTTTCATTGCAGTAGTCATTGTGTGATTGGTGTTCATGGTCATACTCCAGTGCCAGGTTTATTCAACTTGAAAGCATATTCTGACAGCAGTCAGCTCACCGTCGTGGAAGGTACTTACCAGGCCGCCCAAACGGAGGTAAACTGCGCGCCGCAGGCAAGCACCACCTACTTTTGGATTACCCGCGAGGCTGGGCTGTTGTCCGGCGATCCGGGTCCGGGATAGTACCGCTTAATGACTTGAATAATAGAGAGCAGTAATAATGTTATACAGGAACCTGTTACTACCCTTGGTCTTGGCGCTTCCAATCACGACGGCCCTCGCTGCCGGCGAGCCCTGGACAGAAGATTTTGTACCGCCACCTGGCGACTATTCGTGGGTTCAGCTTGACACGGGCGAGTGGCTCAAAGGCGAGATCATTGCCCTCTACGACGAGACGCTCGTGTTCGACAGTGACCACTTCGGTGATTTGCAGATCGACCTCGACGATATTCTGCATGTCTATGGGCGCGGCGTATTCGCCCTAACCTTTAGGGACGGTAAGCCGGTCCGCGGCGAGCTCAATATTCGCGGGCAGAGCATTATCATCGCTGCCACAGATGGGACGCTCGAGTTCCGCCGCGAAGAACTCATATCGATTACGCAGGCTGCCGAGCGCGAGCGGGACCGGTGGACTGGCGCCGTCAGCCTTGGGCTCGATGTGCGTGAGGGTAATACCGAGATTAGTGAGTTCAGTATCGCTGCCGGCGTTCTGAGGCGTACCCCGTCGACCCGGATGTCCCTCGATTACCTTGGCAATATAAATGATACGGATGGCGAGCGAATTTCGGACAGCCATCGCGCGAATTTGGCTGTCGACCGATTTACGGGTAGGCGATTGTATTGGCGCCCGATATCGCTCCAGTGGTATCGCGACGAATTCCAGAACATCGCACACCAGGCTACTGCCGACACAGGTATCGGCTACCACCTGGTAGATACACCGCGCGTGGATTGGGAACTGCAGGCCGGTGTCGGCGCCAACTATCTCGAGAACCTTTCGGTAGCACCAGGTGAAACCAATAACGAATGGACACCGGTTGGAACCTTCGGTAGTGACCTGGAGGTCGAACTCACATCGTGGATGGACTACGAACTGGAGATCAACATGACGTTTCTCGAGGAGCAAGCGGGCAAGTACCAGCACCATATCGTCAGCACACTGTCAACGGACCTGGTCGGCGACCTGGACCTCGACATCGTGTTCATCTGGAATCGCACGGAAAATCCTCAAAGAGACGAGATAGGAGAACTTCCGCAACAGGATGATTATCGCCTGCAGTTCAATCTCGCTTACGACTTCTGATAGAGTAAAACCATGAACACCCGGATTCTAATGGCGACGGGCCTTCTCCTGGCGGCGAATTCACATTCAGCCATCGCCGACGACGAAGCGGGCCTTCATCCCTATCTGACTGAAAAGTATTTCGTTGACCTGGGTGTTTTTTTCCCGGAGCGCAAGGTCGAGCTGAGCGTCGATGGGCCGATTTCGAGTACACAAGGTGACATCGACTTTGAAACCGAGTTTGGGCTGAAAAAGAGTGAAGATCTGTTCGCACTGAATTTTGGCTGGCGGTTCGGCGAAAAGTGGCAATTTGGCTTGCAGTATTTCGAGTCCAGTGGGCAGCGGCAGAAAGCGCTGGACGAAGATGTCGAGTGGGGTGAGTTCGTCTTCGGGGCCGGCACCGGGGTTCGGGCGGGGCTCGATTTCTCGTTGATTCGAACTGTCCTGGCACGTCGTTTTGCAAGCGCCGATCACCACGATTTCGGCATTGGCATTGGAATCCATTGGCTCGAGCTTGGCGCGTTCATCGAGGGCAACGCCATATTGAATGGACAGCAGGCTGGTTTCCGTCGAGAGTCCGTCAAGGCTGAGGCGCCGTTGCCGAATATCGGAGCATGGTACCTGCGGTCACTGTCGGAAAACTGGGCCTTCAGCGCCCGGTTCGACTGGCTTAGTGCGGATATTGGTGACTACGACGGGACCCTGATCAATGCATCGGCCGGCATAAACTATCGAATCTTCGAGCATGTTGGGCTGGGTCTGACTTACAACCTGTTTCAACTGGACCTCGGAGTCGACAAGAACGGATGGCGCGGCGATGCCACGACGTCATACGAGGGGTTGTTCATTCACGCGACAGCTTACTGGTAAAAAATCACTTTAATAAAGTTTAGTATCTTACTGATAAATAATTAAAAAGCTTCGCCAACGCCGAAGTAGTACTCAGTGTCGGTCTTGCCCGTCGCAACATCAAACGATAAACCCACACGGTGTTTCTTGGAGAGCACGAATCTTGCGCCGACGCCTGCCGCGGGCAGGTAATTCTCGCCGAAGCCACTGAAGTTCTTGGCAACTTCACCAACACCGACGAATCCGGTAAATATCCAGCGATCGGTGGCTTGCCACCGATACTCGGTTTGCACGGCGTACATCATGTTGTCGCGAAATCGTCCTGACGGGTAACCGCGCAGGTCGGTGCTGCCACCGAAAGTACTCTTGAGGAAAAATGGCGCATCGCCCTTGGTCCAGCGCATCATGACTCGTGAGGCCAGCACGTTGCGTTCGCCCATCGGGTGGTAGTAGTTAGCCGCTATCTTGTAGGTTTCCGCGTTGAAGTCGGCGCCAGCCGAATCGCTGTAGAACATCGCTCGACCGTCGACCTTCCAGCCTTCACGGGGAAATTGCTCGTGATCACGCGAATCCCATTCGAAGGGAATCATCCAGGCGCCAATATCCAGGTCGCCCAGCGGGTTGACGAGATTCGGGTCCGGAACAGGATCTCTTACGAACTCAATCTTGGTGTTTACTGTTCCGCTCGTGTAGCCAAGGCCGACGTAAAATTTTCTCCAGACGCGATACGTGGCAGAGGCAAAGTAGAGTGGCATCTCCTGCAGGATATCGACGCTGATACCGAGATCGTTCACGGGATTGCCGATGCCGTAAAAGCGATAACGAAGGTCGGCGTAAGCAGCGCCAGCCTTGACGCGCAGCTTGTCGTCCATCAAATGCAGGTATGCGCCACCGCCGTATGCGTAGCTGCCATTCTCGGAAACCATGCCGAATCCGCCGATGATCGAAGGATGAGCCTCGTCTTCTTCATCATGTTCGTCGCTACTATTCAGGAAATAGCCGGCGGCCAGCGTCAATTGCCAACCCAGCTGCGGTGAGCGGCCCGGGATCGGCGCAATTACGAGGTCTTTGGGCCACCGTTCTGCAAAGCGCTTCAGCGGGCTTCCTTCGAAGTCGACATCCCCCAGATCGAGTCCGCCGTCACCGACCATATCCGACATTTCAGAAGCGGGCAGGTCGAAGTCGCGCGTATCTTCGTCGGCTTGCTCGCTTTCCTGTGCGGACGCGGCCGTTAGCTGCAATGCCACCAGGGCGGCGAGAGCGCGTAACAGATGATTCAACAAGGATCCCCCGGTGATTTCCTGCAGCAATCATACTAGAATGGCTTTGAAAATCATGCAGTAGGATAACAATAATGAATGCAAATCTACTGATTGTCTTGTGTCTCGCCGGTCTACTCGCCGCGACTGCGTCCGCCGCCGATGAGGACGTTCATCCATTTATTTCGAGCAAGTACTCAATACAACTCGGCGCGTATTTTCCATCCAAGGATTTCAAACTCAGTGTGGACGGTACGATAGCTGGCGCCAGCCAGGAGTTTGACTTCGAGAAGGCCACGGGATTCAGTGAGGATGATGAGGTTTTCATGGTGGAGTTTAAATGGCGTTTCGGCGAAAAATGGTCGACACGACTACAGTACTATGAGTCCGACCAAAGCCGAAAGGCGGTCCTCGAGGAGGATGTACTCTGGCGAAACCAGATTATCGCGGCGGGCAGCAGCGTCACTGCTGGTGCGAATTTCAGCTTGGTTCGGGTGTTTTTCGGCCGATCATTCGACCGGCGAGAAAATGTGGATGCTGGTATCGGTCTCGGTCTGCACTGGCTGGAAATCGGGGCGTTTATCAAGCCTGACATCAACACCCTTAATCCGGTTTCTGCAGCGAAAGTGTCAGGGCCGCTGCCCAATATTGGCGCCTGGTATTACTATTCACCATCGCCCAAGTGGTTCATTGGCGGGCGTCTTGATTGGCTCGAGGCATCGATTGACAAGTATGACGGCGGCATAGTCAATATCTCTGCCGGCGTGAATTACCAGATGTTCGCAAATGTTGGCGTCGGCCTGAAATACCAGTTCTTCCGGATCAATGTGGACGTCGACAACGATAAGTGGCGTGGCGGGGTAGAAATGGATTACGAGGGTCCATACCTTTACCTGAGCGCTAATTTCAAATAAAAAGGCGGGCCTTGCGGCCCGCCAGGTAGCTGACATTGCTGCCAGCTCAGGGGGGATTCTGTCAGGCCGCGTCGGCCTGCTCGAGTATTTCGCCGATACGGTCTTCGTAACTTCCGGCACGACTCGCCAGCTCTGTCACCATGATCTGCAGGTCTCTCTCGCCGCGGTCATCAAGCAACAATGGCAATTCGCAGCACCGCCTTACGACGTGCTCGTGGAACACGTATTGCAGCGCCCGTAGCGCGTTGGTCATGTCACGCGCGGCTTCTGCATCGTCCAGCAGGTGCGTCATGATGATTTCCGACACGGCTGCGTCGACATGTGCACGATCGTGCCGTGCCTGGATCGTCACACGTACAAGATCGAGGTCGTCGGTCGAGTGTGCAACCTCATCGGGAAATATTTTCGGCGCGATCGTCGTTATGGCATCGGGCAAGTCGCCGGAAACGCCAGGCTCATCCATTACGCGGGAGAGATGTCGTTCCCGAGCTGACTTCGACGCAAGATAGATGCCGTATTCGGCTTCGGTGTCGATCTCACGAATCAGGTCGCGATAGCAGGCCTCCGCCGGATCGTCGGATTCGAAGACAAGTGCCAGTTTCGCCATGTTCTCTTCGGTAATACGGCGCTGAGTCCAACGATCGAGGTCACCCAACAGCCCATCATCGCTGGCGTACACCTGGTACAGGTAGGTCGCTACCCGCGCGCGTGCTGCTTCGGCGATTGAGAATCGTGCTATGTCCCTGCGTTTTACTATGGTCATGACGTTTCCTCCGTGTTGGTGATTACACTGTAGGATTGAGGCCTGTTACGATCTGGTTCGGAGGCACCAAATCTTGGTCATTTGGCCTCAGGAAGCCCATGCTTAGCGAGCCGACAACGATTGCCAGCGTTGCACGCCTGATCGGCGTGACTTTGCGGACCGACTATGACGTCGATCCGGAACCTCTGTTCGCCGCTGCGAGTATCGACACGACCAAGTTTCATCGGCCCGGCGCGCGCATTCTCCAAAGCAAGATGAATACTTTGTGGAAGCACGCGTACGAGCTGACCGGGGACGACGAGTTCGGCATAAAAGTCGGGTCGCATGTCGCGCCAGGCGACTTCTTCGTGCTTGGTCATGCGTGGCTGGCCAGCGACACGTTGCTGGATGCGATGCAACGGTTGTGCCGCTTTATCAATGTGCTGTCGACGATCGGTAGCCAGATGTACATTCGGACGCAGGGAGATAGGTACGAGCTCGTGGAAACCGGTGCCCATCGAAAGGTTGACCCTCAGCAGGTCGCCAAAGACGCAGGCCTTACAGCCCTGCTTCGCATGTGTGACTTTGTATCTGAGGAGAAGGTCAGGCCGCTGAGTATTTCCTTGCCGCAACCGCGCGCCAGCAGTCCGATTGACTACGATCGTATTCTCGAGTGTCCGGTTACCTTCGATGCACAGGAGGAGGTCTGGACGTTTGCATCCGTTGATTTGAAAGCGCCCCTGACGGGTGCTGTTCCTGATGTTGCCGACGCGACTGATCGAATCGCTGCGAATTACGTTGCATCACTCGACGAAGGTCTTGTCGCCCATGACGTCCGGCAAATGATCGTACAGTTGTTGCCGTCCGGGCATGTAGACCAGGACACGGTTGCCACGAAGTTGCATCGCAGCCGCAGCACGCTGCAGCGACAGCTGGGTACGGAAGGTACAAGTTATCGAAGCATCCTGGAGTCGACACGCCAGACCCTTGCCGAGAAGTATCTGCAAGGCGGTGAGCACAGCCAGGCACAGGTTGCGTTTATGGTAGGATTTTCCGACCAAAGTAATTTTGCCCGCGCGTTCAAGCGATGGACCGGTATGAGTCCGGGCGAGTTCCAAAAAGCGGCCTGAGGCGATATGCGGCGAATAAGCTTTATCCTTTTGCTAATTGTTGGCGTTGCGAACGCGGACGAGTCGCCGCTGTTTGTATCCGAAGATCCGATCGATATCACGATCAAACTGCCATTGCAGACAATCATCAGGAAGGCGGAAGATCGACCCGTAGTAGATGCGACCGCGACCTACGAGACTGGGGCTGGACAGCCAGTGTCGTTGCCAGTGCAGATTTCGACACGGGGCAAATCACGTCTGCGCGAGTGCCAGTTTCCACCGTTATCCTTTCAGGTGACCAAGAAAAATTCGGCTGGAACAATCTTCGAAGGTCAGAAGTCCCTCAAGCTTGTCGCGCATTGTCGAAGTAGCGCGATGTTCCGCAGTTACGTGCTGCAGGAGCTGGGAATCTACCGGGCGTTCAACGTGCTGACAGACGTGTCATTCCGTGCTCGGCAACTCAATATCCGATACGAAGATACTGAAAAATCCGGACGTATTCTGGAGGAGATGGGATTCTTCATCGAGCCGATCAGGGAAGTTGCATCCCGAAACGGGTTGCAACGGCAAAAAGTTGCGACGACATCGATTTCGCAGCACGATCCTGCGTATGCTGCTCTAACATCGATGTTCCAGTTTCTGATCGGTAATACCGACTGGTCCGTGGTCAAGGCGCCGCCGGGCGACAACTGCTGTCACAATGGCCGCGTGCTTTCAGCACCGGATGCGAGTGACGGATGGCTTGTCGTTCCTTACGATTTCGACCAGACCGGCATCATCAACGCGCGCTATGCTGCGCCTGTGCCGCAACTCGGAATTCGCTCGGTCCGCCAGCGACTGTGGCGTGGCCGCTGTGTGCACAACGATCAACTCGATGCGGTGATTGAGAAATTCAACGAGCAGCGTGAGGCACTTGAACTTGCACTGATGCCGGATGGAATGAAAGACGAGAAATCAGCCCAGCGTTACATAGACGCATTTTACGACATCATTAACGATTCGAAGCGCCTGAATAAGCAAATTCTTGAAAAATGCCTGGCTGGCTAATCGTCGGCGCTCCAAAGGATCGCGTCTAGCTTGCCTTGACGCGGTAAATCGTCGCGTACAAGACCGGAACAACGACCATCGTCAATATGGTTGCGAAACCCAGGCCAAATGCGACCGTGACCGCCATGGAGACGAAAAACGCATCCGGGAACAGCGGCGCCATACCGAGGATTGTTGTGGCCGCCGCCATCGCGACGGGACGCAAACGACTGACAGCAGCCCCCGTGATGGCCTCAACTGCCGGCTTGTCTTCTTTGCTTTGCAAATTGATTTCGTCAACCAGCACGATCGCGTTCTTGATCAGCATGCCCGACAAACTGAGGAAGCCGAGCAGGGCCATGAAACCGAACGGCTGTTGCGTGCTGAGCAGGCCGACGGTCACGCCAATGAGTGCAAGTGGTACTACAAGCCAGATAACGGCCGTCTGACGCAGGCTGTTGAACAGGCCGATCGTGATTAGCACCATCATGGCGAGGAACGTGGGTATGCTTCCGGCAAGCGCGCCCTGCGCCTTTTTGCTGTTCTTGTACTCGCCCCACCATTCGAGTCGATAACCGTCGGGCAATGGAATCGCCTCGACTTCATCACGGATGTCACTGAGCATGGGAGGAGCTTCGCCATGACGAGGATCTGCGAGAGTCGTGATGACACGCTCGCGATTAATGCGCTGAATGATCTCGTCTTCTAATACAGTCTCGAATCCGATGACGACCTGCCGCAGCGGAATAGTCGCATTCGCCGCGGAGCTGAATATTTGCAGATTCCTGATGCTCGAAACCTGTTCACGCTCGGTCTCGGGCGAGCGCAGGATAATTGGCAGCATCTCGTCGTCTTCGCGGTAGACGCCGACGGTGAGACCTTCAAACGCCTGCAGTAGCACATTGCTGATTTCTTGCCGCGAGATGTCGAACTGACTCGCCTGTTGCTTGTCGATGATTGGCCGCAAGACTTTCACCCGTCCGCGCCAGTCATTGCGTACGCCGAAAGCATCAGGATGTGTCTTGATGATCGCCTCGGCCTGGGCCGAGAGTCCGCGGAGAACGTCCGGATCGGGTCCGAAGAACTTAGCCTGGATCTTGCCGGGATCGCCCGGCCCCAATATGAATTTGCGTACCTGTCCCTGGGCATCCTCAAAGTTCTGGTCCAGCTGATCCTGTATTTGATCGTAGAGCGAGTCGATGTAGGTCGCATCATCCAGTTCGACGAGGAATTGCATATAGGCGGTGTTGGCCTTTTCCGGTGTGTAGGTGAGCAGGAATCGTGGCGCGCCCTGGCCGACGATCGTGCCTACGTGTGCGACGCCCTCAAGCCCGAGAAGGTACTCCTCGACCTCGGCGGCATCCGCATTGCTGCGCTCGATGGACGTGCCCTGGGGGAGCCAGTAATCGACCATTATCTGAGGCCGTGTTGAATTCGGGAAGAAACTCTGCGACACCTGCCCGAAACCGTACAAAGCGCTGCCGAAGACTACGAGGACAATTGTAATCGTCACCCAACGAAGCTTGATGCAAGTACGCAGGAAGCCACCGAACAGACGATAGAAACCGCTGTCGTATGGATCAGCACCCGGGTCGCCTTTGGGTGTCTCGAGGAACATAACGCCGAGCAGGGGGGTTACTGTCACCGCCGTAAGCCAACTCAATAGCAGGGAAATCATAATCACCGTGTAAAGCGATCGAGTGTACTCACCCGTGCTGTCTTGCGACGTGCCGATCGCAGCGAATGCCAGGACCGCGATGACGGTTGCTCCGAGCAACGGAATGGCTGCCTGCTTTACAACAGCGATCGCGGCTTTTCGCCGCTCCATGCCTTGCTGGAACCGTATGAGCATGCCATCGACAATAACAATGGCGTTGTCGACCAACATGCCGAGCGCAATGATCAGTGCGCCGAGCGATATTCGCTCGAGCATGACACCCGCCATGTCCATGAATATGAAACTGCCGCAAATCGTCAGGAACAGGATGAAGCCGATCAGGAGGCCACTGCGCAGTCCCATGAAAATCAATAGCACGACGATGACGATAGCGATGGCCTGCAGCAGGCTGACGACGAAGCTCGAAATGGAGGTTTGAACCGCGTCGGATTGCATTGCAATGATGCCGAATTCCATGCCCAATGGGATTTCGGGCGCGAGCTCCTGCATGCGTTGCTTGAGGAGTTCACCCATAACGACGACATTGCCGCCGGATATCGTTGAAATGCCAATGCCGATCGCAGACTCGCCATCGAAGCGCAACAGATTCTGCGGTGGCTCGAGGAAACCGCGCCGAATTACAGCGATATCCCTGAGGTAGATTTGTGCGCTACTGCTCGATTCGGAAATCAGGATGTCGCCGAGATCCTCCTCCGATTCGACCATTGCTGATGGCTCGATCGTGATGAACTCGAAGCCGACGTTGACGCCGCCGGAATTCGTGACGAGGTTCTGGCGTTGTAGTTCCTGAGCTATTGTGGCTGCCGGAATTCCCAGCTGTGCCATGCGGTCGCGATCGAGCTCAACGTAGACGACCTCCGGCCGATTGCCGAAGATGTCGACCTTCGCAACGTCCGGGACGAGCAGGAGTTCACGCCGTAAGAGCTTCGCGACGTCCCAGAGCTCGTCAAACCCGTACTCGTCGCCGTACAGGGCGAAGAAGATCCCGTACACATCACCGAAATCATCGTTGACGACTGAGGGTCCCGCACCTGGCGGCAAGCGCCCCTGGGCGTCGCCCACTTTGCGCCGCAACTCGTCCCAGACCTGGGGTAAGGTTTCTTTGTCGAAGCTGTCTTTTATCGTCGCTGTTACTATCGACAAGCCTCGGTAAGAGACAGAGGTCACCTCATCGAGTTGCCCCAATTGCTGAACGGCGATCTCGATCTCGTCGGTAATCTCTTCCTCGACCTCCTGCGCCGTCGCACCCGGATACTGGGTGATGATGAGCGCATCCTTGATTGTGAACTCGGGGTCTTCGAGGCGTCCCATGTCGTCGTAGGAGGCGAGGCCGGCGATGACCATGACGACCGTCAGGACAAGCGTCGTCGTCCGGTTTTCAAGACAGAATTCGGTAATCTTCATGACAGGCGACTAGTTGCCAAGCTCGCGAACCAACATCCCGTCAGCGAGGTGTTGCACGCCTGAAACCGCGATACGATCGCCAGTGTCCAGTCCTTCAAGAACCTGGATCTCTGATCCACTCATCTGGCCGATGGTTACTGCCGATAGAGTGGCGGTTAACGGGTCACCGGCGATTTTCCAGACATACGATCCACCGTCGCTACCGCCGACAACCGCATTTGCCGGAATCAGGACCATCGATTCCAACTCCTCGACGTCCTCGGGAATGCTCACGGTCACGTTCGCCGACATGCCAGGCAATATGTTGACGTCGCCAGGTGGCACAAAGCGGGCACGCGCGGCAAACGTACGGGTTACCGGATCCGCCGATGCGGCAACCTCGGATATCACAGCAGGAAAAGACCGATCGCCGAGTGTCGAAAAGCTGACTTGCGGCTGTATGCGGTCAGATTGTTGCGCGAGTGTCAGTCCCGGCTTGGCGCGTAACCAGTCTTGTTCCGGTACGTTGACTACAACTTCGAGTTCGGACAGATCCTGAAGTAACAGGATTTCCTGCTTGGCTTGCACATTGGTGAAGTTATCGACGTGTGTGCGGCCAACGCGTCCCGTAAAGGGCGCCGTTAAAGTAGTGTCGCTCACGGCTTTTCGAGCCGTCACAAGGTTTGCCTGGTCTACTTCGTACTGGCGCTGGCGCATGTCGAGGTCCTGACGGGAAATTGCGCCGCGCTCGAAAACTTCCGAGAAGCGATCGAACGTCTCCTTTGATGCGCGGGCTTTTGCGACCGCGGCGTCGAGCGCGCTCTGAAAATCGGCAGGATCCAGGCGGGCGAGCACCTGGCCTTCGGCTACCTCAGCACCTTCCTGTATGGGCATTTCGATAATGCGGCCCGGCACCTCGAAGGCGAGATTGACGTTTTGCACGCCCTGTACTTCACCCGGGTAATTCAGGGAGTCTCCGCCTTGCAAACCGGAAATCGTGACAATGCGCACGGGGCGTATCACCTCGGGCGTCTCGACGGGTGCTTGCTCACAGGCGGCAGCGAGCATCAGACTTAGCGCGACAGCGCCAAAATGCTTGAGTTTAGTCATCGGGATTCCTGATCTTGGTGTTCTTGTGTCGGATTTGACCATTCTGGCCCTATGCCGGGTATTGATCAATATACCCTGGGTCATGACCGCTGCCGCTCGGTGATGTAAGTGCTGACGAGGCTCGCGACGAGGATGGCGAGATAGAATTGGCCAAAGACGGCCTGCAAATAGGCCAATGTCCGTGCCGTTGCGGACAATGGCGTGATATCGCCGTAGCCTAACGTCGTCATGGTCACGAAGCTGAAATATAGCCAGTCGCTGCTCCAACCCTGGGTGAGAGGCTCTGAGAGCCCAACAAACGACCCCGGGATGAGTTTCTCCACGACCGCATACATGACGGACCAGAGTACGGCCAGCAGCAGGTACAGGTTTACAGCGCCGACCAGCCGATTAACGCTGATTTCGTCACTGATGACGACTTGGTGGCCGGTACACCACACAGCCAGGATCACGAATCCGAAAGTAGCCGCGAATGATCCGTATGAATAAAAATTTGCTGCGGAATTCGCACCGAGCACACTCAGTACGATGCCGATAACGGCCAGCCCGATCCCGACCCTGAAGTAGCGACCAAACCCCTTCAGGCTCCACACCCCGAATGCGAGTAGCCACGAAAACATCAGGACGCGCATGACCCGCCCGCTGATGTACTCGAGGTCTTCGGCAATCGGTACGACGACGAGAAATACCAATAGCGCTGAGAGCAGCCAGGAAAAGTTCTTCTTCTGCAGCATTGAGGGGAACATAACATACGACGGGGTTAATGATGAGGCGCGCCGGTCTGCTACCATCGCATCATGCGTAAGCGAATCTGCATGATCTTCGCTGTCCTTCTCGGCCTGTCACAAAACGCGATAGCTGATGGGTGGCTCGACTGGATGCGCAGCTATGACATGAACGACTACTCGCTCGGCGTGGCCGTGTCGACGAGGCAGAATCCGTTCATCGGTGGCGAGAATTCGCTGTTTGCGTATCCCTATCTGACATCCTTTACGCACTCCTCAATGACGGACGGCTGGTTCCTGATACGCGATGGTGGTTACGGTATTCGCTGGATCAGTGACAACGACTGGGAGCTCGGAGCGATCGCCAGGATTCGTTCGCTTGGCCTTGGCAACAGCCAGGCCGAGGAGCTTGTGGGCGTAGCTGATCGCAAATGGGCCATTGAACTCGGGCCGACAGTCGGTTATCGGGGCTGGCCGATACACATCAACTGGACGCATTGGGCCGAAGTAACTGATCGCCATGGAGGTTTTAGCAGTACTGTTGCGTTTTCCTACCCGATGCAATTTGACTGGGGCTTTATCGTCCCGCGTGTCGATGCGATCTACGAGAGTAGCGAACTCACCAACTACTACTTTTCAGTATCTGATGCCGAAGCGACGCCGACCCGACCGGCTTATACGCCGGGCTCAACGTGGAACTCGGAAGCCCAGGTAAGGATCGGTTACGCAATAGCGAGCAAGTGGCTGTTGTCGGCGACCATAGGTGTGCAGATGTTTGGCTCGGAAATTACCGACAGCCCAATCGTTGGCCGCGACCATATCTGGTTTGGTAACGTCGGCCTTGCGTACAACGCCGATATTTTCAACCCGACTGCGTTCGACAACTACTCGAGGCAGTTGCCGACCTTTGACGTCCGGGTTGGTGCGTTTTTCAGCAACATTAACAGTAAGGTCACGCGCGACACTGTTGATGGAGTGCCGGGATTCGAGGTGGATCTCGAAGACATCCTGGATGCCCCGGATGAGGAGACTGCCATCGAGGTAGACGCGATCTGGCGTATCGGCGCACATCACCGGCTCGAACTCGGTTACTTTGAGTTGGTCCGCGATGCAAGTACGACGTTGCAGAATGATCTCGAATTCGGCGACCAGGTATTTCCGGCTGGTACAGAGATACGGAGCCGCATCGATTACAGCTCATTGAGGTTCGGCTATACGTTCTACCTGATGCGCGACAGCCAGAAGGAGCTCGGCATCATGGCTGGCCTGCATTTGACCGAACTCGACACAAACATCGTCGCGGATGGCACGCCACAAATCGAGAGGTCAAAGTCGAGCACACCGTTGCCCGTGATTGGGCTTAATGGCGCGGTATTCTTGGGTGACAGAACGGCATTGCGAGCACGTATACACATCTTTCGTACTGATTTTGATCAACACGAAGGCTCATTAAATTATGCGGCACTGGATCTCGAGCACCGCTTCAGTGACTTGGTCAGTGTCGGAGTTGGTTACAACTTCTATGGTGTAAAGCTGTCATCGAGTGATGATGCCCTAAATGGGAATCTTGAAATTCGGCACCACGGTCCGGTTGTCTTTTTGTCTATGGGGTTCTAGTCCGGTGAAGTTGAATGAAGTGAGGTCAGCCATTGTGTTCAGAATCCATCTCTGCCACCAAGCGACGCGATACGTCTTCGCAAAGCGTAATAAATATTCTGAAACTCTCGTCCGCCGCAAGTTTTTCATCCACAAGCAGCGCGAATGCCTCGTCCTGGAGCTGCAGTAGTGCATTCAGAGCTTTGCGGCGTGAGTCATCGTCAGCGGATGTCGCGCTGGAGTTCCGAATTTCAAGTGCCGCTGCATAAAAGCGATCAATGCGGTTTTTGCGGCGCCGATTGAAAATGCGAATGCTGGCCAGCGTCGCGCTGATCACCGCAATCATCAGTGTAACGAGGACCTCTGCAACCCCGGAGTAACGCTCGACCAATGTGGGTTCAGAACGCTGCAGGTAGTCCTGAGTGCCGGAATGCAGGATGAAGCGGGACTGACTGGCGTCGAAATCCTGGGATACGCTTCGGAACAAGCCAGGATGTATTGCCGCGAGAGCCGGACGCAGGCGCAGAACCTCATTGATCAGGTCGTAGACAACAGCGCTGTCGAGGTCTTCGCGAGTCACAATGATCTTGTCGACGGCAATCGTGACGACGGGCTCCTGATTCGCATCACCGTATACGCCGGCAGGAATCACGAACGGGCGAAAATGCGGGTTCATCAATACGGCCCCGTCAACCGGCCCGCCAGCACCGATGTCGTCCGGTGCTCCCATTGTCCACAATCGCACACCAGGGTACTCAGCGAGTCTATCAGGAGATATCGGCGCAAATACGACAGCGAGATCGGCTTTGACTGTACGATCGGTCACGTAGGTGTATGCGTCTTCGCCGAGATCTATATTCGCAGTCAATCTCTCGAAGACGCGACGCGACGCGGATCCTTTCTGGCCTGCGAAGACAGTGGCGTTTCGTAGCATTTCCGTGAAATCTTCGGACATGCGATTGGCAGGATGCACTACGTGCAGGACAGTTGCGTAGAGCGGCATGACAGTCGCGATATCTTCTCGAAATGGCTGATCGTTTGAGATCAAGGCAATATCAGCACGACCGTTTGCCACAGCTTCCAGCGCATCGCCACCGGCCATTGCCTCTTCGGTCAGGTTGATTTCGATTGCCGCTTCTTCGTCGAGAAGATCAACGAGATTCGCCGCGATGTCGCTATCAATATCACTGTCCGGTCGCACCAGAACCAAGTCACGCCGCGCGGTATCGCATCCTGATAGGAGGGCCGCTAATGCTGCAATTGGCAGGAGTCGAATCATGGTCGGCTTGAGCGTAAGCTTGGGTTATCGTGCGCAAAATTATACGCATTTTTGTCTGGGTTCTGGCGGCCATCGTCATATTGTCCGCTGGACTGTTTGCCTACCTGCGAAACGCTGATTTGAGTGCCTACCAGGATCAGATCGAATCTTTCGTATCATCCCGGATCGGTCACACGCTCGAGATTGGGGGGCGATTCGAACTGCATTTTGGCAGGACGACAACGGTGGTTGCTGAGAAAGTCGTCCTGTCAAACCACGATTGGCCCGAGAACGCCGAACTGATCAGCGTCGACGGCCTGGAGCTTAGCTTCAATACCTGGTCTCTGTTGTCACGGCCGTTCATCATCGAAGAGCTTTACGTCGAGGACATCCAGGCGTTCGTGACGCTTGATGAGGCGGGTAAGTTGAATTGGGCGGCGGAGCTACCTGCGCGAACGGACGCAGAGAGTGGGGGCTTTGATCCGAATAGCATTGTGTTTCGCGCAGTCAATATTCAAGGCATCGACTTCACAGTCACGGATCCGGCCCGGCCGAGGCCTATTCATGCGTCCATAGAACGACTGACAGTGAGTCCAGATGTCAACGATATCCTCGACCTGGATATTGCGGGGGAGGTCAACGATCTGCCGTTGTGGGCGGACGGAAAGTTGGGTCCATGGCAGAACCTCATCGACGGGCGCAACATTTTTGTAGACCTCGATGTAACCCTGGGCCCGGGACGGCTGGCCCTGGACGGAACCGTCGCTGATTTGATCAATCTTCAGGGTGTCGAATTCAATGGCGTGCTTGCGGGCCCTGACATCGCACGTGCCCTGGAACGTTTGTCGTTGCCGCCTTTTGCCGAAGGCGAGTTCGAGTTGATCGCTAACATCCAACAGTTCGATTCAGGTCACCAGTTGCGGCTGGACGGCAATCTGGGTGACATAGAAGTGTTCGTCAGCGGCAATCTGGACAACTTGATCATTCCGCAGCAGGTCGCGCATGACTTCAGTATTACAGGGCCGGATGCTCACTTTGTTGCAGCGTTGTTCGGCGTTGATAATGTTCCGGCAGCTCCATTCCAGATTTCCGGCGATTACGCGAGGTCAGGTCTGGAGCTGACATTTACGAACACGATATTGAATGTCGGCGAGTATTCGGTTCTGTTCAGCGGTGATGTTGACCTGTCTGATCGCGTGCCTGACTGGGACATGCAACTGTCGGCATCGGGTCCTGATTTTTCACTGATAGGCTCATTCGTCGATGTCTCCGGTTTGCCGCGGAAGCCGTTTACAATTTCGGGCCACGTTAAGAAAGAGGTCTCGGCGTGGCTGGCCGAGGGAGTGGATATCGCGGTCGGCAATAATCGCCTGACTGTGGATGGCCAATTGGTAACAGGAAGTCGCGGCACGACTCAAATCGATATCAAGGCATCGGGACCTGATATTTCATTCATTCAGCAATTCACGGACTTGGAAGGTATTCCATCTCGGCCGTACGACATTTCGGCAACTATCAGGCCAGATCCCCTGGGTATTCAGGTCGACAATGGCTTGGGCATATTCGGTGAAAGTCGCTTGGGTGTCGACGGCGTTATCGCATTGCGACCTGGTCTTGACGGTACAGACTTGCATGTCGAATTGAGCGGTCCGGAGCTCAGGTATCTTGAATTGCTTGCCTCCGTACCCAACCTCCCGGGTGGCTCATTCGACATCGAGGGAGGGGTCGAATTTCATGGAGACGCTGTACGGCTCGATAGTGTTGTGGCCTTGGTTGGTGAGTTGCAGGGCACGGCGTCGGGTGACGTTTTCATTACGGGTGTTGATGCCGGCAATTTTGACTTGGAGATCTCGGCTTCCGGACCGGATGTGCTGCTGATAGGAGACATACAACTGCTACAGGATTTTGCCGGGGACCCGTTCTCGATCGCCGGTAACATCCGGCACCAAGGCGGCATGGTTTCGGCGACAAACCTCGAGGCCTCGCTTGGCAGCCTTAACGCGCAGTTGCAAGGCTACCTCGTTTGGGAAGGGCAGCTGGCTGATATAACGATAGCTGCGAGTGCTACCGATTCCGGGGTCTTGCGCAAGTTAACCAGATTGAGCTATCTGCCTGATGGTCGCGTCATTCTCGATGGCAAGCTCGAGAAAACCGAGACAGACATCGTGTTCACCGATACGACGTTCAGTATCGGTGACTTCAAGGTCATGGCGGATGGCGCATTGAATCTGACACCGCTGTCTAACGACAGCGACCTTGCCTTCGCTGTCTCGGGCCCAAGTTTGAACGATGTGGGTCTCGTGTTCGGTAGCGATACATTACCTGACAGGAATTTCTCAGTGTCGGGGCAATTCCAGGGTACGCCAAGTGGCTTTGCCGTCCGCAACTTTCTCGCAAACGTAGGCGACAATGATTTGCTCGGCGAATTCAGTGCCAATTTGAAAGAAAAACCGCGCATTGCCGGAGAGCTGGTATCAACACGTTTGGATCTTTCAAGTGAGGAGCCGCTTCCCGAGGACGGTGAGGCACTCGAGCCGAAGACGCCCGTTAATGACAGTGACAGATTTTTCTCTGACGAGCCGCTTGATACGAGCTGGCTGCAGCGCGCCGATATTGATCTGGACCTGAAGATTGACAGGTTCATTGCCAATACGCTGCGCGTCAATGACCTGCACATCGGCGTGCAACTTCAGGACGGTGCACTAGCCGTCGCGCCAATTCAGCTCAGGGACGACACTGGCAGCATAACCGCCAGTTTTCACCTTTCGCCCCAAGACGGTCGTTACTCATTGCAGACGTTACTGGAGATCCAGAACGTACATGCCGGTCTGAGTGCAACAGACGATCAGGACAGGTCCGAGGTGCCGCTGTTCAGCGGCGAGCTCAAGTTCAACGGGGACGGGAACAGTATTCGCACGATTATGGCGTCGTCGAATGGCTCTGTCTCCTTCAGGCAAGGGTCCGGCAAGGTGAAGGAACTTTTCGGGTCTGCGATCTTTAAGGACGTGTTGTTGCAGGTCCTGCGTACGCTCAACCCATTCCGGCGATCGCGAGACTACCAGATCCTGGAGTGTGGCATTTACGATGTCACTATTGCCGATGGCGTTGCAACGATTGACAACTTTGTGATTCAGACAGATACCATGACAACGTTAGCTAGCGGTACTGTTAACCTGAAGTCTGAGAAACTCGACATCGCGTTCAGAGCCAAGCCGCGAGAGGGTATTGGTATCTCCCTCGGAACCGTCGCTAACCAGCTGTTGGAGGTTCGCGGTACTCTAAAATCGCCGCGCATCAGGGTCGATGCAGGAAGAACAGCGACAACCACTGGAGCTGCTGTTGCAACGGGCGGCTTGTCGTTGCTGGCGCGTGGATTGTGGGACCGGCTTTCGGCAGAAGCTGACATCTGCAAGAAAGAAAAATGAGCTGGCTAGTCAGCGATCAATTTTTTCCGGTCGATGCGTTTCACGATCGCGGCTGCCGTTTCGTCGATCAGTAATCCAAGATCTGTTTCCTGCCGCGTCTCGTGATCGAACGAGAATACGATTGCCTCGGTTTGGGCGTCGTATAACTCGACGGCTAGTGTCGCCTGGGTCGCAATATCGACAGATCCCGGGGTGGTGTAGTCGGTGTAGTCGGACCGAAACAGGTTGACTACTCGTCCCCCGACCGGCGTCGCGTCGGTCTCGGCCCGGCTGCGCGTGACTTTGAGTTCGACATCGCCGTCGAGTCGCCGTACAGCCAGGACTGCGTCAAAACCGTGTTCATTGACGGCAGCAATGACGTCTTCCTTAACGACCGGTTCGTCACCGCCTATGACTGAGTGCCAGGTTGACGCCGATGCGCCTCTTGCACGCAATTGCGAAACGACCCTGCGTTCAAACTGGGCTCGCGAATCATAATTACCGGCTATTCCAATAACGACGAAATTGCTGAAACCCGATGACTTGTTCGCTGGTATCGTTGTTTCCGAGGTGCCAGCACATGCGGCCATCAGAACTCCGGTTACGACCAAGGCAATCCAGCGAATTTTTGTTGTGTTCAGTTTCACGCGGTGCTCCTCGATCGACTACTTGCCAAAATTCTGGTCGAGAAACTGGCGAAACAATGAAGCCCAGTGCTTAGCCGCGTCTTCGACACTGGTCCAGTCTGTGGTTTCACCCTCTTCGTCGGCGATGGCCGGCGTCTTGGCGCTATCCGCCGCTCTTGCAAGCGTTCGTTCGGACACTGAGTCTCTCATCTCCATCAGGAACAGGATTTTGCCTGGCGCTGCGATGTCCCTGAGATCACTGCGGACGTTCATCACGTCTTGATAGGCTGCGTTGCGAAAGTCGATCAGTGTTGCCTGAACGGTCATTGCGCCAGGACCAGGTTCGGTAACGATGACATAATTTTCGAGTTGACCAAGAAATGCGCCGCGGAAGATATCGCGAATGCGCTGCATATCCTCTGGTGATGTGTAACTGCCCTGCGGAAAGAAAATACCCATTTCGACCGCATGCAGGCGGTCATACTGACCGAAATTAGCATCGGTTGCGATCTGTGCGGACTCGACTGAGGAGTCCTGGTTAACCTGGAAACTCTGTGTTTCAGTAGTGCTGCACGCCATCAGGGATGTCCCGAGCAGGGTTACTACGGCTGTGTGCTTGCATGTTCGTATCGCGGACGTCAACATCAAACTGGATCCTCTGAAATTGAAACTACCGAACGGCTGACAGGTTTGGCAGTCTACCCCAACAAAGGTTCCGGTTTCGATTCTCTCGCAGGAGTATTTCGATGACACACAACATTTCAATGGTTTTGGTGCTGATACTGGCACTGTTCATGTCGGCAGCTGCTGTCGGCCAGGTTGAAAATGCCGAGTTGGACGCTGCGAGAGCACAGATGCAAACGGGGAGGGACCAGATCATCAGGGAAGACCTTCAGCTAAGCGAAGATGAGCTTGCCGGATTCTGGCCGATTTACGAGCAGTATGTCTCGGATTTGTCCGTCATTCGCGATCGCAAAGCGACCCTGGTCGGGCGATTCATGCAGGCCTATCAGGGCGGCGAGTTCTCGGACGAGTTTGCGGTCTGGCTGATTGAGGAGAACTTCGCTATCAAGGAGGCCTGGGCCGAGGTGCAGAAGGCCTATGTCGACCAGTTCATGGATGTTGTCCCAGCGCAGGCGGTCGCTCGTTTCTACCAGCTTGAGAACAAATTGGATGCGGAGATAGACGCGCAGCTCGCTCTGTTCATACCACTGGTCGAGTAGGCGTTTTCGCGTATTCCGCTGGCTTATGCAAGGGTCGATCATTCAGAAAGTGTTGTGGGTATGACAAGGGGTTATCCATGAGTGACGGTAAAGTGAGTGCCGACGGCAAGGCTCCGTTACGAACTGTAGAGACGGCCGGAGAGGCGAGACCCAAGCGTCAATCGGCTGCACACCTGTTCGGTGAGATGCGCCAAAGCCCGGAGATGATTCGCGAGCTGTTTCGCACTGGCAAATATCCGTACAAGAACAAAATTCGCAAATCGGTCTATGAGAACCACAAGGCTGAGCTGCAGGTCGAATTACTCAAGGTGCAGAACTGGGTCAAGCAGACCGGCCAGAAGATTGTTGTCATTTGTGAAGGTCGTGATGCCGCGGGCAAGGGCGGCACGATCAAGCGCTACATGGAACACCTGAATCCGCGGGCCGCACGTGTTGTAGCGCTTGAAAAACCGACCGAGAACGAGAGCGGCCAGTGGTACTTCCAGAGATACATCAAGCACCTGCCCACGGAAGGCGAGATGGTCTTTTTCGATCGCTCCTGGTACAACCGCGCGGGTGTGGAACGGGTAATGGGTTTTTGCAGCTCACTGGAATACCTGGAGTTCATGCGCCAGGTGCCTGACCTCGAACGCATGCTCGTGCGGTCGGGCATTCAGCTATTCAAGTACTGGTTCTCGGTCACGCATGAGGAGCAGATGCGGCGCTTTGTGGCTCGGCAGGGAGATCCGCTCAAGCAGTGGAAGCTGAGCCAGATCGACGAGATGTCGCGGGACAAGTGGGACGAGTACACCGAGGCCAAGGAAGCCATGTTCTTCTATACGGATACGGCAGACGCGCCGTGGAACGTCATAAAATCGGACGATAAAAAGCGCGCGCGCCTCAATTGCATGCAGCATTTCCTGTCGCACCTCGATTATCCTGACAAGGATGCGCACGTCGTGCATGGGCCGGACGCATTAATTGTTGGAACACCGTCATTGGTGATTGAAAAGGACCGGCATCTCTGGGGATAATCCCCGCCGGTCCGCGTCGGCTTCCCCGCGACGGTTAGCCGTGAACTCCGCCAGGCCCGGAAGGGAGCAACGGTAGCGGTGACGCCGGGCGCCGGGGAGTGGCTGGCGCGGGCCACTTCTTCGCTTGCTCCCAACAGTCCTTGCTATACACTAATCCCGTATGAGCTATCTCGTCCTGGCACGCAAATGGCGGCCTAAAGATTTTTCCGACACTGTCGGTCAGGAACATGTCCTGCAAGCGTTGATCAATGCGCTGGAGTCCGGGCGACTCCACCATGCCTACCTGTTCGCAGGTACTCGCGGGGTTGGTAAGACTACGATCGCCAGGATACTGGCCAAGGCGCTGAACTGCGAAAAGGGCGTCACGGCCGAACCATGTGGCGAGTGCAGCGCGTGCCGGGAAATCGACGAAGGCCGCTTTGTCGACCTGATCGAGGTCGACGCGGCATCCAAGACCAAGGTTGATGACACCCGTGACTTGCTCGATAACGTGCAGTATGCGCCGGCGCGGGGCCGCTACAAGGTCTACCTGATCGACGAGGTTCACATGTTGTCGAAAAGTTCTTTCAATGCTCTGTTGAAAACGCTTGAAGAACCGCCACCGCACGTCAAATTTCTGTTGGCGACCACGGACCCACAGAAACTGCCTGTCACGGTTCTATCCAGGTGCTTGCAGTTCAATTTGACACGACTGACACCGCGACTGATCCAGGACCGCCTGAGCATGATCTGTGAGGCCGAAGGTATCGAGTTCGATACTGGCGCGATCGCGATGATCGCACGAGCGGCAGACGGCAGCCTGCGCGACGCCCTAAGCCTTCTGGACCAGGCAATCGCCTATTGTGGTGGCAAGGTGGAAGAAGCACCCGTGGCCACCATGCTCGGAACGATTGATCGCGACCACGTTGCACGACTCATCAAACTACTTGCGGCGAATGATGCCCCTGGAATTATCGCTGCGCTTAAAGACATCGACGAGCAATTTCCGGACTATGCGCGTTTGCTGGAAGATCTCGCGCGCATGCTGCAGCGCGTCGCTGTGTACCAGGTGGTTGGAGGCATCGACGCCGAAGACGACATCAGCGATGATGAGTTGGCACGCCTCGCGGGAACCCTGTCAGCAGCCGATATCCAGCTTTTTTACCAGACGGCGCTCATTGGGCGACGTGACCTGCACCTGGCGCCTGATCCCAGGAGCGGTGCGGAAATGACATTGTTGAGGATGATCGCGTTCCGGCCGGCTGAGCCAGGCTCCGCATCGGGTGGCGGACCGAAGGCGAAGAACAAAGAGGCAGTGCGCGACACTGCGCCCGCCGTCAAGTCCGTTCAGGCTCAGGCGGTGACGTCGGCAACACGGTCCTGGGAGGATCCGGATTGGCACGATTTGGTGCCGCTGCTGGGTTTGAGTGGTGCAGAACGGCTGTTAGCTGGCAGTTGCGCTCTTTTGCGGCGTGAAAACAACACCGTGTTCTTCAGCCTGGACCCCGGGTCAGAGTCCTACCTGACACGCAAACGCAAAGAGTCTCTCTCAAAAGCTCTTTCGGGCTATTTTGGTGAACCATTAGCTGTCGATATTAGTATCGGCAAGGCTGAGGTAGAGTCGCCAATGCAGGCCACGACGCGGCTGGCTGATGAGCATATTCAGGCCGAGCGCGCAAAACTTGAAGCAGACCCGAACGTACAGGCGCTCAAAAACATGTTTGGCGCAGAGCTGAACACCGAATCGATCAAACTGAATGAGCCGACGCAGGGCGAATCGGCCAGGAGCAAGGAATGAAAGGTGGTATCGGCCAGCTGATGAAGCAGGCCCAGGAAATGCAGGCAAACATGAAAAAGGCGCAGGAGGAAATGGCGTCTCTGACGGTAACCGGTGAGTCTGGCGCCGGCGTCGTACGAATAACCATGACCTGCCAGCATCAGGTGCAGTCACTCGAAATCGATGATGCATTGATTGGCGATGACAAGGAGATGCTCGAAGACCTGGTCGTTGCGGCATTCAATGATGCACTCCGTAAAGTCGAATCGACGGTGCAGGAGAAATATTCCGGGATGGCGTCTGGTATGGCGTTACCGCCTGGCATGAAACTGCCGTTTTAGACCACATGTCCTACTCACCACTGTTGGTCAAGATGATCGATGCTCTGCGTTGCATGCCGGGAGTTGGTCGCAAGTCGGCTCAACGTATCGCGTTTCACTTGCTCGAACGCGATCGAGATGGCGCCTCGGCACTCGCCGCGGCACTCGATGCTGCCGTGAAACGTATTGGCCATTGCAAGCGTTGCCGCATGTTCAGTGAGCATGAACTGTGTTCAATCTGCTCCGCGAGCGGGCGGGATGATACGCAGCTGTGTATCGTTGAATCTCCGGCCGACGTCATGGCCGTAGAAGATGCGACCGGTTTCCGTGGCCGCTATTTCGTCCTGATGGGTCACCTGTCACCGCTCGACGGTATCGGACCGGAGGAACTTGGACTAGCCATTCTCGATGAGCGCCTCGCCGAAGGCGTCGTTAACGAAATGATCATTGCCACGAACCCAACAGTTGAGGGGGACGCAACAGCTCATTACCTGGCGGAGATGGCGGCTCGTCATGAGGTACAGGCTTCTCGCATCGCCCACGGCGTGCCATTGGGTGGCGAACTGGAGTATGTCGACGGCGGAACGTTGTCACATGCGTTCTATGGACGACGAATTATCGATTAGGAGCGGATTATGAGTGAACAAGACTGCCTGTTCTGCAAGATCCTGTCAGGTGACATTCCGGCGGACATCATCTACGAGTCCGATTCGGTCTGTGCGTTCCGCGACACCAATCCACAGGCACCTACACACGTGCTGGTCATCCCGCGTCAGCACATCGCAACGATCAATGACCTGGATGAATCCCACAAGGACATCGTTGGCAACCTTTATCTGGCAGCCAGGGAGATCGCTCGCAATGAGGGGATCGCGGACGATGGATATCGAGTGGTGATGAATTGTAATGCCGGTGCCGGCCAGACCGTTTTTCACATTCACTTGCACGTACTTGGGGGCAGGTCGCTAACCTGGCCGCCGGGCTAGAGTCTCTTGTCCAGGGTCTCCGTCAGGCGCAGCAGTCGGCGATAGGACTCGTAACGCCTGGCGCTGATTTCGTCGCTTTCTACGGCGGTTTTTACAGCGCAAGCCGGTTCCTGCAGGTGCTTGCAGTTGGCAAAGCGGCAGTCGTGTCCAGCATTCTCAATCTCGCGAAATCCGCGCACAACCTGGCCGGGGGACTCAAGTGCCGGTGCGAAGTCGCGCACACCGGGCGAGTCGATTACGAAGCCGCCTCCAGGAAGGTCCAACATCATTGAGTTGACTGTCGTGTGCTTTCCTTCGCCTGTCTTGGTGGAGACTTCCGCTGTGCGTTGTTCGCGGCCGCCCATGAGTTCGTTGATGATGCTCGACTTGCCGACGCCGGATTGTCCGACAACGATGGCGATACTGTCGCCGATGGTTTGTTTGACTAATTCGATGTTGCTGCCATTGTCTGCACTGCACCGGATCACGGTATAGCCGGCATTATCGTAGACCACGAGATCAGCCTTGGATTCAGTACCGCATTCCGCAAGATCGGTCTTGTTATAGACGACCGCGGCTGGTACGCCCATGTTTTCAGCCGCTGCAAGGTATCGATCAACGATAAACCAGTCGGGTCTCGGGGACGGTGCCGCCACGACTACAAGAAGTTGGATATTGGCTGCCAGTACTTCGGTCTTCCCGCGCAGGTTCGGGCGGGTCAGGGCGTTGTCACGATCCAGGATGCCCGTAATCAGCCAGTCATCCTCGTTGTCAATTGCTTCGGCATTGACGCGATCACCGCATACAGGCCGGAGTTTCTTACCCTTGATGCGTGCCTCGACCTCCGAGCCGTCCGCCATACGCAGGCGCATGCGGCGGCTGTAGGCTGCGATGATCTGTGCCGGGATGCTGGGCATCGAAGGAGTATGCCGATATGCCGGGAGCCTTGCACATAAAGGACAGGTAAACTAGCCGTTATGAATACCTCTCAAGATGGCAATGATCGCGCCGGTAATCTGATCTGGATTGATCTGGAAATGACCGGTCTTGATACCGAGACCGATACGATCATCGAAATTGCGACGATTGTCACCGATAGCCACTTGCATGAACTGGCCGAAGGTCCGGTCCTGGCGATCGGGCAGTCCGCCGCCGTCATGGACGCCATGGATGAATGGAACACCCGCCAGCACGGCGAGTCGGGTCTGACGGAAAGAGCGCTCAAGAGCAACGTGACCATGCGCCAGTCGGAACTGGCGACGCTCGAATTCCTGTCGAATTGGGTAGACGCCGGCGTTTCACCGATGGCCGGTAACAGCATCTGTCAGGATCGTCGCTTCCTGGCGAGAGAGATGCCCGAACTTGAGCGCTATTTTCACTACCGGAATCTCGATGTCAGTACGCTCAAGATTCTCGCTCAGCAGTGGGCTCCGGATGTCGCTGCAGGGTTCAGCAAGGAGTCAGACCATCGAGCACTGGCCGACATTCGTGATTCGATTGCCGAGTTGCGCTGGTATCGCTCGGAGCTGTTTGATTCTCAGAAACTCAGCAACCGGTAACGAGAATGAACCAGAAGCCGTTCGCCGCTGCTACCGAACGCAACAGTCAGGCGATTCTCGGCGTGCTTCGTGAGGAGTTTCAAGGCATGAGGTCGATTCTAGAAATCGGTTCGGGTACGGGGCAACATGCGGTGTTTTTCGGTCGTGAGCTGGAGTGGCTGGAATGGCAGACGAGTGATGTGGAAGACAATCACGAGGGCATCAAGGCGTGGTTGACAGAAGCTGCAATAGCCAACGTGCACTCACCCTTGCGACTGGACGTTCGCGATGCTGAACTAACGAGCATAAGCTACGGCGGAGTTTTCTCGGCAAATACTGCGCATATCATGGGACCCGATGCGGTTGCCAAGATGTTCTCTTTGGTTGCTGGCGTAATTGGCAACGGGGGAAAGTTCATCCTGTACGGGCCATTCCGCCAGGACGGTCATTTCAACACGGCCAGCAATGAGCAATTCCACGAGTCACTGCAACAGCGCGACCCCGCTATGGGTATTCGTGATCTTGAAGAATTGGACGAGCTGGCGGCTCGTGGCGGCCTGGCTCGAGAATGGCTCTACGCCATGCCGGCGAATAACCACATCGCCGTGTGGGTGAAGAGTGGAGGCAGGAAATCATGACGATTCATAAGGGTGGCTGTCACTGTGGTCGCGTGCGTTTCGAGGTTGCGGCACCGGACGATATCGATGTCACGGACTGCAACTGCAGCATTTGCCGCATGACCGGCTACCTGCATCTGATTGTGCCCAGCGGTGATTTCAAACTCATCAATGGCCAGGACGATATTGAGACCTATGCGTTCAATACCGGCGTGGCAAAACACTTCTTCTGCCGCCATTGTGGTATCAAGTCTTTCTACGTGCCACGCTCGCACCCCGATGGCATTAGCGTTAACGTCAATTGCCTCGATGATGGTACGGTCGTATCGCGGCGAGTCAGCCAATTCGACGGCCAGCACTGGGAACAGAATGTTCATAAGGTGTCGCCGATAAACGACTGATTCAAAAAATCTTTTTGTCTGTTAAAATACAAATATGAAACTGATATCCGGCGTTTTGGCCATTGGCCTTTTAATCCTGTTGCCGGCCTCTCAAGCGGCCGCGCAATCGATGTGGGTGAGCGACCAGTTCGAAGTCATGCTGCGGACGGGTCCCAGCACGAATAATGCAATCGAGCGAATGCTACCCAGCGGCACGGCTCTCGAAGTGCTCGAGCGCGATGATGAAGCCGGGTACGCACGGGTGCGTACGGCGGCAGGCACAGAAGGTTGGGTTCTGACTCGCTACCTGATGAATGAGGCGAGTGCACGTGAGCAACTGGAGGCATTGACCAGTCGCCTGACCAACGCTGATGCTCAGGGCAGCTCGCTGACATCTCAGCTCGATGCTGTCAAAGGGGAATACGATACGGCGTCGAGACGCATCGCCGGCCTCGAGGGGGAAAAGAGCCGGCTCGAGGATGAACTTGCAGAGATCAAACGGACAGCGGCTAATGTGCTGGCTATCAACGACCAAAACAAGCAGCTGCGCGACCAGCTGGCAAATGCAGAAATCCAGGCGGCAACGCTTGAGCAGCAGAATCGGGAGCTGACCGGCCAGACAACGCGCTACTGGTTCATGACCGGCGCACTGGTTCTTGTTGTCGGAATGATCCTCGGCATCTGGTTACCGAGAATCAGGTGGCAGAGAAAGTCTCGTTACGACAGGTTTTAGACAGACTCGCCGGCGAGGGAGAGCCAGGTTTCGACTACGCTGTCCGGGTTCAGTGACATGCTCTCGATGCCCTGATCGAGCAACCACTGCGCCAGGTCCGGGAAATCAGATGGCCCCTGGCCGCAGATACCGATGTATTTCCCCTGCTTCTTGCATGCGGCAATGGTCATGGCAAGCAACGCCTTCACGGCGTCGTCACGCTCATCAAAATCGTCTGCAACAAGTGCCGAATCCCGATCGAGCCCGAGCGTGAGCTGAGTCATATCATTGGATCCAATCGACATGCCGTCGAACAACTCGAGATATTGATCAGCAAGCAGGGCGTTTGTCGGCAGTTCCGACATCATGATGATCTTCAGGTCGTCCTTGCCACGTTCAAGACCATTCTCAGCCATCAGATCGATGACCTTCCGCGCTTGTTGCACGGTCCGAACGAAAGGAATCATGACCTGCACATTCCTAAGTCCCATATCATTGCGAACTTTGCGGATAGCGGCACACTCGAGTTCGAAGCACGGGCGAAAACTCTCAGCGACATAACGCCCCGCACCCCGAAAACCGATCATCGGATTCTCCTCATCGGGTTCGTAGCGCTCGCCGCCGATGAGGTTGGCATATTCATTTGATTTGAAATCCGACATGCGAACGATCACCGGTTCGGGGGCAAAGGCCGCGGCAATAGAGCTGACTCCCTCGGCCAGTTTGTCGATGAAGAACTGCACCGGTTCGGCATAGCCGGCCATCTGTTCATCGATGGCCGAGCGTGTGGCGCCGTCCTGCGCATCGTATTCGAGCAGTGCCTGCGGATGTACACCGATCATACGGTTGATGATGAACTCGAGTCGGGCCAGGCCCACACCTCGATTGGGAATATTGGCAAAATCGAATGCCCGATCCGGGTTGCCCACATTCATCATGATTTTGACCGGTATATCAGGCAGTGAATCCAGCTCAATTATTTTCTCGTCATACTCCAGTTTACCGTCGTACACATAGCCTTCATCACCCTCGGCGCAACTGACGGTTACTTCGCGTCCATCTGCGATTGTATTGGTCGCGTCGCCACAACCGACGACAGCCGGAATACCGAGTTCGCGAGCAATGATCGCCGCGTGACAGGTGCGGCCACCGCGATTCGTTACGATAGCGGCCGCGCGCTTCATGACAGGCTCCCAATCCGGGTCGGTCATATCGGAGACAAGCACATCCCCGGGCTGGATTCGATTCATTTCACCGACGTTGTTGATGACCTTGGCCGTGCCGACGCCGATCTTTTGGCCAATACTTCGCCCGCGACTGACGATTTCGGAGCGATTCTTCAACGTGAAGCGCTGGATGGTGCGCCCACATCGACTTTGCACGGTTTCTGGCCGCGCCTGGAGGATGTACAGCTTGCCGTCGTTGCCATCCTTACCCCACTCAATGTCCATTGGCCGGCCATAATGTTGCTCGATCGTCACGGCCATGCGGGCAAGTTCAATAATGTCATCATCGCTGATGCAGAACGACTGGCTGTCAGCTTCGTCGACATCAATTGTGTCGACCGTTTTGCCCGGCGTCGGGTTGTCGCTGTAGACCATCTTGATGGTCTTGCTGCCAATGTTCTTGCGCAGAATCGGGTGATGTCCGTTCTCCAGGGCCGGCTTATAGACATAGAATTCGTCGGGATTCACGGCTCCTTGCACAACCGTCTCACCCAGTCCGTACGACGCCGTGATAAAGACGGCGTCACGAAAACCGGTTTCGGTGTCCAGCGTAAAAATTACGCCGGCAGAGCCAACGTCGCTGCGAACCATAGTTTGCACGCCCACCGACAGGGCGACGAGCTTGTGTTCGAAACCCTGGTGGACCCGGTATGCGATCGCTCGGTCGTTGTACAGTGAGGCAAACACCTGGTGTAGGGCATCGACCAGGTTATCTAATCCACGGACATTCAGGAAAGTCTCTTGTTGCCCGGCAAATGAAGCATCAGGCAGGTCTTCGGCAGTTGCAGAGGATCGCACAGCTACCGCTATGTCCTTGCCTGCAGACATTTCGTCCCAGGCCTTGCCGAGGTCATCGCGCAGACTCTCGGGTAGCGGCGTATCGAGTATCCATTGACGAATCGATTGTCCGGCCTCATTAAGGGCGTCGATATCATCCACATCGAGATCATCGAGGACAGTTGAAATACGTTGGTCCAGGTCGTCGGTGCCGAGGAATGCACGATATGCTGCAGACGTTGTAGCGAAGCCGCCAGGAACCGTGACGCCGAGGTTACTGAGGTTCGAAATCATCTCTCCCAGCGAGGCATTCTTGCCTCCGACGATTTCAACGTCGTTCATACCAAGCTCAGCGAGCTTGATGACATATGGCTCCACTCTTACTCCCTTGTGTTCCTCGGCAGGAAATGGACAATCGATCGCGAGGAAATCTGCTTATGAATGAACGCACCGTATTCTTTCTGTCGGACCAGACTGGCGTGACTGCCGAAACACTGGGCCACAGCCTGATTACACAATTTGACAGCCATGCCTATCGGCAAGTGACTTTGCCATTTATAGATTCCGAAGACAAGGCGCGGGAAGCGGTGCGGAGAATCGACGAATCCGGTGTCGAAGACGACTTCCGGCCGATCGTTTTCTCGACCCTGGTGCAACCGGGATTACGCGAGATCGTCAAGGAAGCACAAGGTCTGCACCTCGATATTTTCGATGTTTTTCTCGAGCCTCTCGAGATCGAGCTGGGTCAAAAACCGGCTTACGCGTCAGGTCGTGCGCATGGCATGAGCGACATCAACGCGTACATGAAACGCATCGAGGCGACCAATTTCGCTCTGGCGAATGATGACGGTGGCGTCAGCCGTAACTACGACATGGCGGACGTGATACTCGTCGGAGTCTCTCGGTCCGGAAAGACGCCAACCTGTCTGTATCTCGCGCTGCAATACGGCGTCTATGCGGCCAACTATCCATTGACGGAAGAGGACTTCGAAACCGGACAGTTGCCTGACTTCCTGCGCCAGCACACGAAAAAACTCTACGGGTTAACTATTACCCCTGAGCGTCTGCGACAAATTCGCAAGGAGCGCCGGCCGATGGGTAAGTACTCCTCGGCCCAGCAGGTTCGTTATGAGTTGCGCGAATCGGAAAAAATATTCAAGCGGTATGGCATTCCGAACGTCGATACTACAGAGTTTTCGATCGAAGAAATATCGAGCCGAATTCTCGATAGTACCGGTGTCGATCGTCGAGTGCGACCCTGATTTTTCGTTTTTGTGACGCGTTTCTGGAATACAAATTGCACACCTTTTGCACGGTAATCGCTGTGCTATATTGGCTGCATGTTGCTTGATTACCAACTCGTTCCACAGACGATCATCAAACCGAAAAGCTTCGCCGGTTTGATGGCGATGTATGAGAGCAACTATCTACGTTTATTGCATCTGATTCCCGATCTCGAGCAACTCGATGGTTGTTTTCGTTCACGCGTAGCCGGTGACTGTGAACTGTATGTCGATATTCTTGAGCGTTGCCGATACACCGTGACCTTATCGCTGACTTATTATTTCGAGGGCGAGGAAGGTCGGGTGGCCGATCCGGATATGACCGTGCGAGCCTACCTCGACGGCCAGCTCGCTGAGGCGATGAGTTTGTGTGGTATTCACCGTCATGCTGAGTTGCGACGGCTCGCAAAAACACAACGATCAGAGCTCGACGCGTGTTGGAAACGGAATGTCGTACTAAACAAGTGGCTCGAGTACCTGATCGACCAGGGCCATTTGATCCTCGAGCGTTGATTCAAAACGTCCCGTCGCCACAGTAGTTGGAAAAACTGTCGATTCAGTCAGCGTATCTGATTGGTTCAGTTGTCATCATCTGCCAGTCGAAACAAACCCGGTGCGAGCCGGTGTTCTGGATTATGTAAAGAGGGTAGAAGGTGACAAGCCTTACAGCGATATTCGGGAATTCTGGTGAGAAGCCACAGGAAGACAGCGAGAAGCTGCTGGAATTGTATTGGAATCGTGCTGAACTCAAGAAAGAATTTGCCGACCTGCGAAATGAGAAGTTCACACTTCAGGAGCGGTTCAAACAGCAAGAGGGTACGACCGCTCGGGTACACCAGAAGCTGAATCACCTCGAACAGCTGCTGCTGGATCCTGAGTGGGTCTACAACGTCATTATCTACTATCAACTGCAGCACTTGAACCTCCGCTGTGAAAGCAAACTCGCGAAGTTCGCCGAGCAACTCAAATTGCAGCGCGAAGAGAAGCAGAACAGCCAGCTTATAAGTGACTGGACGGCAGATTGTGTTGAGCAAGCGAAAGTAATCGAAGGCCAGATCGGTGAGCAGCGGCTGCAAACACAAATGCTCGAAGACCGGTTGCAGGCAGAGCAGCACAGGCTGGTGACGATGAGTGGGTTCATGCGATTCTTCAGAAAGCGTTCAGTGACCGCGGAGCTTGATGGGATCGCCGAGGCAATCGATGCGACGCAGCAGTCCGAAGAACAGTTGCTCATAAAATACGAAGAGATTCAGAATAGCCAGCCGCCAGACATGCAGGGCCTGGACATTGCGACGAAGCGGCTCATCAACTTCATGATTGTGTCATTCGCACAGCAACTGTACTTGCACTTCAGGGAGGATGGCCTTGCCGTGATGGCCAAGGAAGCCAGTGACAAGAGCGTCGGCTCGGTCAACTATGGCGGCAAATCAGAATGTGATGAAATCGTCGAGCGCGTACAAAAACGTATGCTGGAATTTGAAAAAGCCAAGAGCTTCGCCGATATCCTGCAGCAACGCGCCAAACTCATTGCCGAGAAAGCGCTGTTCGACAGAGACGACGATGCCGTACCGGTTTCAGGTAGCGTTATGACCGTTTATGAGATTACGAAGAAAGGCGTGATCAAGGAACGCGACGCCAACTTGCTTGGTGAGGACTACTGGAAACTGTCAGAGATAGTTAGTCGCTGAGTCAAATATCCGTGCGGAACATATGCCGCCGAAAACGCGGCATGTCGTTCGCGGAAACACCAGGAATTCGCGTCGTGAACGTTGGCCCTGTCGTGTCGCTGAGCGGCGAATCTACCGAGCGATTTGCATCATCGACTTTATCGTCCGTCTGATCAGCATCCACATCAGTATGTGGCGCCTGCGAGACTGACTCGTTACCTTCAACCGTACGAACCAATGGCGCCCGCCCTTCATCGGTCTCGAGAATGGCGTGCAGCGCATCGCTTTGGCTGGTCGATTCGGGGCAGGGTGCCTGGATTTCAGTGGAGGCGATCGCGGAACCACAGGTAGCTCCGAGCAGGAGTAGCGCGGGAATGCTGGCGGCACTCCAGGTTACGCTTTTCTGTGGTGCCTTCAATGTCCTCACAGGCCCTCCAGTGCTGCTATCAGCTAGGTGTTATGGTGAAGTATAACACCAATATACCTTCATGCAAGCACTTGCTTCAGGGCCTGACCTGCGCCGTTTGTGCAGGGACGCCCTCGACTTCTCGCAATACGGCCAAGTCTGTAACAATTCCCGCCGCCTGGTCAAGCTGTACGTCAGGCCGCTCCTCACCGTCAAGGTCCTCGAGAGTCTCAACCGGATCCAGCGACAAGGCCTGGCGACGTTCATTCTCCAGGTCCAGCGCGCGTTGCCTGTTGGCCTCGCGGTCCGCTTTGCGCTCGTCAATGTTGAGCGATACCGTGTTCTGAGAGCGTGATTCACGATCGTCTTCGATGTATTGCATCAGGTACTGGAAGTTAGGATCGTCCTTGGCGCGCTCCGAATAATTGACGGTTAAGGAGTGAATCGTATTATCCAGCGGTTCGCCTGCGCGGAATCGAGTCGTCTGGATCGTGTCCCAGGGCAGGGCGCTGTCGCGCACGCTCTCGCCAATCTCTTCGGCATCGATCGCTGAGGGGAGGCCGATGTCTGGATTGACGCCGCGGTGCTGGGTGCTTTCGCCAGTAACGCGATAGTACTTGCCGATCGTCAGCGTAAGCTGACCATAGCCATTGTCGCCTTCCGGCTGCAAGTACTGGTCGAGCGAGTAAAGATTTTGCACAGTGCCTTTGCCGAATGTCTCCTGGCCGATGATTACGCCACGAGCATAGTCCTGAATCGCGGCAGCGAAAATCTCCGATGCTGAGGCGCTGAATCGATTAACCAGAACAGCCAGTGGACCGTTATATGCGACGCGGGCGACTGGATCAGGATCGTCGAGCCGGCTGATGCGTCCGTTTGAGTTGCGCAACTGAACAACCGGGCCATTGTCGATGAACAGGCCGGACAATGCCGTTGCTTCAGTCAGGTGGCCACCGCCGTTATTGCGAAGATCAATAATCAGGCCGTCGATGCCTTCTTCTTCCAGTTCTGCAATCAGGCGCTTCACATCCTTGGTCGTACTGGTGTAATTCTTGTCGCCGTTGCTCAGCGCGCGATAGTCGCGATAAAAACTGGGTACTTCGATGATGCCAATTGCCCATTCGCGCCCGTCGCGAGGCACTTTGACGATGTCGCTCTTCGCGGCCTTCTCTTCGAGTTTGACCTGCCCTCGCGTCAGGCTTAGTTCCTTGTTGCTATCGCCGGCGAGAGCACCTGCTGGAATGATTTGCAACCTGACAACCGTGTCGGCAGGACCGCGAATCAAGTCGACGACGTCATCCAGGCGCCAACCGATTACGTCGACCATGCTTCCTTCGACTCCCTGAGCGACACCGATGATTTTGTCTTCGGGCTTCAGGCTACCGTCGATAGACGCCGGACCACCGGGAATGATGCCGACAATATGAACATAGTCTTCTTCTGTCTGCAGGGACGCACCGATGCCGAAATAGGACAGGCTCATCTGGATGCGATATTCCTCAGAATTTCTCGGCGACAGGTAACTCGAGTGCGGATCGAGTGTGTGCGCAAAGGCGTTCATGAAGGTTTCGAAGACGTCGTCATTGTTGACCTGGTCCATGCGTTTGAGAAAGCGCGTATATCGCTTGATCAGCACGTCGCGGGACTCTTCCCAGGGCTTGTCCGTCAAGGCGAGGTTGAGCACGTCGTTCTTGACACGCTTGCGCCATAGCTCATTCAATTCGTCCGTGGAGACAGCCCACGGCGATTCTGTGCGGTCAAACTGGTATTCCTCGCTGGCCGTCAGGTCCGGCTCGATATCCAGTATCTCCAGCGCATACTCGAAGCGCTCGCGGACGCGTGTCCGGTACACGGAGAACATGTCGAAGACAGGGTCGAGCGGCTGGCTTCGTACGATGTCATCCAGTTGGTAGCGGAATTTCTCGAAATACTCGATGTCGCTCTGCAGCAAGTACATGCGATTGCGGTCGAGGGCTTCGATATAGCGGTCCATGACGTCGCTTGACAGATCGTCGTTTACCGCAACATGGAGGTAGTGTGACTTCTGCACGAACTGGGTGACGAGTTCCCCAATCTTTTCATGTCGAGACTCGGGTGCCAAAGGCTCATCGGCTTGCATTGCCTCCGTGTTCGCCAGAAGCGGTGTTGCGATAATTCCGAGCAACAGTCCTGCGAACCAGGGGTTACGATGGGTCTTGAGTGCTTTCAAATCTCTCTCCAATATTGCCATTTCTGGCGTTGTGCGCTCACTGGGCCTAACGGCTAGGCTAGTTGCCCGGCCGTTCCGGATCAAGGGCGTATTTGGCATAAAGTCGGCAGCGTTGGACTGCAATAAATATACCATGTAGGAAAATAACAGATGCGTCCGCTAACCGTGATAACCGGAATCCTACTGGGCAGCTGCCTTGCAATCACCGTCAGCCTTGCGGCCGTCTTGATCGTCTTCCTGATCCTCGGCGACGATTACCCGCGTGTCCAGTACGAATTCGACTCCCTGGTCTCCAACGTGTTCATCTTCTTCGGTATGACCATAATTTCGGCCGGTAGTTTCTATGCGCTCCTGATCAATCACGCGGCAAGATTCTGGGCGCAGGGGCTAATGTGGGTTGGCCTTGCGATGACAACCTGGTACTTCCTGCCTTAGTCGAACAGTCGCAGGTCCGGTCTGTCATCATCATCTTTGCGGCCCAGGTCGCGGCGTTGGCGCATGCGCGCCTGCAATTCGTCACGGCGTTCGGCCAGCCAGTCTGCGCGGCTCGACGTCGAATGCTGATCCCGAAACTCACAAAAGTCCCGATATGCTTCAATTTCGTGTTCGAGTTCGCGAACGACCAACTCGACCATAATGGCGTCATCGAGGAACCCGAGACCCGGGATGTGATCCGGGATCAGGTCATCCGGTTCGGTGAAGTAGGCCAGAGCGTTGAGTACCCGGGTGGCTTCCTGGTGTGGCAATCGCCATTCCAGATCGGACAGCATACGAATCAACAGCCGTAATTTGTCGATACGCTGTTGAATGAACCCGGGTGTTCCCGTCGTGCCGATATCCTGCAGCAGGTCCTCCGCAGTCGCGACAATATCTTCCGGCGCCAGCCGCGCAGCGGCCTTGCGCGCCTCGCGCATGATCAGGCGAAAATGGATGAGATCGTTGTCGTCGAGCTCAAACGAAACGCGCAAACTCATCCTACTTGGATCGCCTGTCCCAGTTCTTGGAGCGGTCGAACTGACCCGTATTGTAGGGGTCGAGTCCTTCTTCTTCCTCGGTGTCGATGATTGATTCATCGAGGATCTTGAGGGTCTCGTGCGTCCCCGTGTCTTCGCGAAGGTACTTGTTGCGGATCAGGACATTCTTGCCAGGGCCGCGGTCTTCAATTTGACCCTCGATATGTGGGTCCAGGTCGACGAACTCGGGCTGCGACCTGGGAACTGCCTGTTGCACTTTGGCTCTGCGCGGAGCGGTGTGGCTACCGGTGCTACGCAGATTTTCACTGGTTGGCCGGCGCGCAGGACCCGATGAAGCCTTCTTTGGCGTTGCCTTGCTGGTCAGCCAGTTGATGAAACGCTTCATAATCGCTGCTCGCGCACGGTTCGGTGTGGTGTGGTGTTGGTGATGGCAATAACTATAGAGCCAAGCTCAGCTGAGCATGCATCATTGTTAACATAATTTCTATAGAATCGTCTCTAATAGGTTGTTGTTAAAAGAAAACATGTGAGCCAAGTCACACTTTTTCGGATCTCGCGCGCGCGTTGGCCTCAGGCAGAAGGTCGACCGGAAATGCGCCAGGCAAATGCCGTCAGGCGCAGGATCTGCCAGACGAGCCAAGGCGACAGGACGAAAAACCAGGCGGCCAGGTCGCCGCTGCGGATTCTTGCGCTGAGGTTGCCGAAAAAGTCCGCGTAGCCGGCGCCGCCGAATTCGCCGAGTACCCGCGGCCCTACCCAGTAAATGGCGATAGGGACGATGACAAATCCGATAAAGAGAAGCCCGACGAACAGCGCGGTTTCTTTGAGTATTTTCTGCTTGAACGTACCCTGAGCCATTGCGGCCATCGTTGCCCAGAGGGCAGGAAAGATCAAGGTCTGGGCTTGTTCCTGCGTCGATAGACCAGTACACCCATATGTAAACAGGCGGCCGCGAACAGTAGATAGTGCGGCAATATCCAGGCCCAACCGCTGATGTAAAAAGTCGTCAGCAAGGCCGCGCCACCTGCGAGCAGGTAGAAAAAGGGCAATGCGTTGTAAGCGACCTTAGGTAGCCAAACCTTGCGCGCCATGAATTTGCCGGCATCGCGTGTGATCTGCTGAGTGTCGCTGAGGTGGGCCGGCTTCTCTGCCGTATTGCTATACATCATTTCGAGTCGCGCTCCCTGCGATAAGGAGATCAGCGTACTCGAATCCGGCGCGCAGGGCCGTGATTGCCCTCACAATCCGGAAGCTTGGTGCCGCGGGTCAGGCGTGGCGCTTGGGCCGCTCTTCGTAGCGAAATTTTGCCGTACCAATCGATACGGAGTCGCCGTTGCTGAGAAAATGCTCGGTGACGCGCTTGGTATTAACGAAGACGCCGTTTCTGCTACCCCAGTCGACAACGCGCGTCGCATCCTGGTCGCTGACGATAACTGCATGTCGCCTGCTGACACAGGAGGCCTTAAGCTGAATATCGTTCTGTTCCGCCCGACCGATCGTGAGACGGTCCTTGAACAACGGAAAGCGAAGTTCCTGGTCATCCACGACGCCAATCAACACCCTTGACACCCGACCGCGCTCCCGGCGCGTGTGATCCTCAATGCGTTCAGATACTCGCTCGTCGATTTGATGAATGACCTCTTCGATCTCACCGATTGTGTCAGTTTGCCGTGGTTTCTTGGTCATCTCGGCAAGCAGGCAATTGATTGCCTCACTCTTGCTTTCCAGTTGTTCTTCCTGGTGTTCGAGTTCGTCATGGAGACGTCGATTTTCCCTCTGCAGATCCTCGATTCGCGATTGGCTCTCTTTTTCTGTATGCATGAGCGACGCTTCCAACTGGTCGCGGAAACTGCGTGTATCCACCAGGTCGGAAGCAAGTTGCCCGGCCATGAGTTCGTGCTGAGTAAGGGTTTCCTGGGCCTCTCCAAGTTCGAAGCGAACCACGCGAATTTCTTCGGCGTGTGCGTCTCTAATGCTGGCGAGCTGGACGGTCAGTCTGTCGCCAGTCGATTGTGTCGCCGTGAGGTCGCTTTCCAACTCCGCGATGCGCCGTATCGCTTGCCGCAGGTTGATCTGCAGGTGTTCTTTGCTGTCTTCGACCTCGTTCGCCAAAAATAAGCGTTCCTGGAGCTGCCTGCGGATATCATCTGCGTAGGCTTCAGTACGTTCAATCTGGACTCGCATTTTGCGAATCTCGGCTTCCGCACAAGCCAGCCGCCCTGCCTGGCGCTGCACTTCTAGCTCACCGTTATCAAGATCGCGAAGTCTTGTTTTCAGTTCGACTATCGACGGCTTATCCAGCCGGTTTTCTTGCTGACCAATGTAGCCGCAGGTGTCCGCCAACGCCTCGAGTTCCGATGTCGTGGCGTCATTATCTGCGACTAATTCATTCACTGTGTTTTTGTCATTAGCCATCTGTCGATACTAGCATGGCTGACTGCGCCAACACCCCGCCAACAGAGGGTTTCAGTATTACATAAGACGTGATTACGGATTAGTCGCAGGGTACGGTGCGGCCATCAGCCCATGTCCGCAAGGCGTGAATTCGCTCCTGCATGACGATCGATAGTGGGCGTGTTTGCTCTACCTCATGCAGGATATGCCGAGTTCTGAGCTCTTCCTTCTGCGCATGGGCGGCATACAGCGCGGCAACCACAGCCTGTTCGATTTCGGCACCGGAAAAACCGTCCATTGCTTCGGCCAGGGTCTCGATTTTGAAACCGCCAATACTCTGGTCGCGGCGGGCCAGATGGATAGCAAGAATGGAGGTGCGATTTTTCTTGTCGGGCAGGTCGACAAAGAAGATCTCATCGAATCGTCCTTTCCTGACGAGTTCGGGCGGCAGCGTGCTTATGTCATTGGCCGTAGCGACAACAAAGACCTGGCTCTTCTTCTCGGCCATCCACGTCAGGAATGTACCCAGCACGCGCTGCGTGGTTCCCGTTTCACCACCTCGACCTGCGATGCCTTTTTCAACTTCATCAATCCACAGCACGCACGGTGACATTACATCGGCTGTATTCAGAGACTCTCGAAGTTTGCGTTCCGTCTCGCCGTGGTACTTATCATAGATGGCGCCAAAATCGAGCCGTAGCAATGGCACGCCGAATATTCCCGCCGTCGCTTTGGCAGCGAGACTCTTGCCGCAGCCCTGCACACCCAGCAGGAGAATGCCTTTAGGCGCATCGAGGTGAGCCGCACTCGCGTCACCGCGGAAAACCGATTTGCGCCGCGTTAGCCACTGTTTTAGCCTCGTCAGGCCGCCAACATCGCTGAATTTGGCGGTGTCATATTCGAACTGCAGCGCACCGCCTCGGTTGAGCAGTTCGTATTTGGCCTGCATAACGGTCGGCAGGTCACTCCTGGTGATCGCGCCGTCAACGTAAATAGCGTTGCGTGCCAGCTGTTCCGTGTCACCGTAGGTGAGTCCGGCGAGATTCTGAATCAGCAGCTCGTAGGCTTTGGAGTCTGCCGCCACGCGCGAGCCCGGGTTCTCCCTGGCCCATTCATCCGCGACGTGCTTGACGATCTTGCGACGCTCGTCGTCGGTTGGCAGCGCCATGTCGAAACGAGCGCTAAAAGACTCGAGTTCACCCGGCAATTTCACGGTGTGGCTGATCAGGACAATTTGTCGTGCGACTTCCCGGTAGCGGATGCAGATGTCCTTGAGAAGCCGGACATGAAACGGATCTGAGAGGAATGGGTGGAAGTCGAGCAACACGTAGATGCCAGGCTTTGAAACGGCACGAATGTGTTTCAGCACATTACTTGGCTCAGAATTGAGCGGCTGGGGCTCAAGGGCGATATCCAGGCGTTGCAGCCCGTCGGTAACGGTCCAGCGATACAACGGCATGTATTCGCTAACGGTGCCGGCAATCGTTATCGATTGCAGCATGTTCAGTACTCGTGACTCATCCCGCGTCTCAATGATCACGATGGGCGTGCGCGAACGCAGAATAATTTCGAGGTCGTGTTGTTGATCCATCAGAGTGCCTGGCTTGCGGATGCGATAGTACGACAGCCGGGTAACCTGGTGCTGTGCAACGCGTCTGGTTTATGGCCTGTCACTGTCTCAACAGCACTTTCGAGACTACTAATGTCGACTATGGCGTCGAGCTTCCACAATTCCCTGGCGACCTGGTCCAGGCTGGCATCGCCGTTTGAAGTACTCACGATTTCCTCATTGAGAGCTGCAAGGACACCGACAGCCAATGCTGTGGTTGCACCTCTTGATACGGGCCCACACAAATTCTTTGCCTGCGTCGCCCATTCGGCAAGGTCTGCAATGGCGGTGGCGTAACGCGTACTGGAAATCGTGCCACTTCGGTGCAATAGCTCCAGGCTGTAGTACTCGGCGAAGCCTTCGACGATCCAGTCGTAACCGTCGTGAGCCCGAAGACCCAGCGACATGTGCATCAGCTCGTGCAGCAGGGTGCTGGTCGCGTTCTCGCTGATCAATGGCCGCTCGGCATGCAGGAATAGCGATTTTGGCGCTGAGAGCCCGCCGCGCCACATCGGGTCACCCGCACTGACGATAGTCAATCGTGACGGGAGTTCGGGTAACAACCGGGCCAGCTCCGGAACGATCCAGCGCAACAGCGCGAGTGTGTCCATTCGTCGCACAGAGTGATCGACGGGGCCCGCCACCGCTACCGACATACCGGCAATGCGTTCGCGGCGCACGCCGAGGTCTCCCAAGACGATCCAGCCTGTCGGTTGATCGAATCGTCGCTCGGGATTATCGATACGAATCTGGCCGCTATCGTCAAAATACTGGGTCACGGCCGACCACGTAGCCGGTAGCTCGAAGGATACCCAGGTCTCGCTTTGCGCTCCCCTGAGAGTCCGGCTCGCCGCTCGCGGAATAATATCTTCGGCGCGAAACAGCCCGAATTCCACACCGAGCCAGGCATCGTAACCGTCACCGTTACGGCGATTGGGGATATTGACTCGCCAGGCAATCTGCCCGCCTTCGGCCGGTGGGCGCCATCGAACGACCGAGTCGTCGACAACCAGTTGCCCGTCAGCACGAATTTGCGAATATCGAGCCCCCATACGCATCGTCAATTCTCGCAGCAACGCCTCGGACTGTGTAACTCGCAGAGACACCAGGGCATTGCCGCCGGCAGGTTGCGGCTCGACAAGATAATCGACCCGGTACCGCATGGGATCAGACGGAGAATATGGATCAGATACCTGGGTACCGCAGGCGACGCCCGCCAGGGCGACGGCCAGTAGTGTCCAAACTTTGAATCTTGCGATGCAGTTCATACGATCTTCGGGTTCTGGTGCGTATTCTGGTCGTCATGATATCCCAGCCTGCCCGCAATATTTGCAGCGTCGCACTAGTCTTTCTGGCGACGTTCGGCATTGCAGCCTGCTCGTCGACCCCGACTGCTGATGATCACACCGGCAGTAGAGCTGCGTCAGTCGCACTGGGGCAGGTCGGGGTGCCTTATCGTTACGGTGGTAGCTCGCCGGCCGGTTTCGATTGCAGTGGACTCGTCCACTATTCCTACGCCGCCGCCGGAGTCAGGATTCCAAGAACGACGACTGGCCAGTGGGCGCAAATGACTCCCGTGAAGGACAGGGATATGCGTGCAGGTGACCTGTTGTTCTTTAGTATCTCCGGGAAAATGTCGCACGTTGGGTTGTACCTGGGTGATGGCCGATTCGTACACGCTCCGTCCACTGGACGATCCGTTTCAATCGAAGACTTGGAAACGCGCTATTACAGAAAGGCTTTCATCAGGGCAGGGCGCCCGCAATAGTCTTGACCGCACCGTCAGGCTGTTTCGTCCTGAACAATGAAACTGTGTAGCTGATCGGCGAGGCTCTTGCAGGCTTTTGACTTCGTCCGTGCGATAAACGGCAAAGGTATGACCAGTGCCGGCATGAATGATGTACCGCTGACGTCGGCCGAAACCGTTCCGGCAGATTCAAGAACCTGAAGGTCCCAAACCGATGCGTCGTAGTCAGCGTCGTTTTGCCACCAGGCAAAACCGAAGCAACCGCCACCACCGGGGCCGGCCGCGCAGGACAGGCTGCCGCCGCCGGCGACGCGATCAGTGTCGCCATCCAGCCAGATGATATAGCGGATACCCTGGTCAGCGATGCGCTCGGCAACACCGGGGCGATCCATTAGCTTGGCCAGGTTCTTGGTTTCGGCCGGCGCCGTGCGCGGCTCGAACCACGGGAATAGCGAGTCAACGAACTCGTCGTGCGGAATTACGTTGAGACCTTCACTGCCACGGGCCAGGTTGTCCTCGATGCAACGGATGTATTTCAGCTCTGTTTCATTTCCCAGGTGGTAGCTCTTCGCCATGATGACGATGGACTCACCTTCATTAATCCCGGTTTGGCCTGTACGCGCATCGATAACGGTCGAGGTGACGCAACCGCTGGCTACTGCCACTGTCAACAGCAAGCCAGTCACCTTGTACAAATACCTCGGTTTATTCATCGGTGTCTTCCTCGACGGCAGTTGTCTGCACGTCGCCGTCATTAGGCGTTACGGGTTTGGGCTGCAGCAATGGCGAGGCCGGGGCACTCGCTCCACCGGCAAGGGAGCTGATTCGAGTGACATTGTCGAATTTCATGATCATCAGGGCCGCGGCATCGCGCATCGCGAGAATGGCTGCTCGTTGCAGGGCATTTGAACCGCCCAATTTTGTTGTTTGGCTCTTGCCGTAGGCGGCGACCGGCCAGTTGGATACCAGTTGTCCTTCGCGGTCGAAGACCTTCAGCCGGTATCGAATCCAGACGGCGAACGCCTCCGTATTGCTTTGCTCGGGCGTAGAGAATTCAAACGCGTCGATGCTTGGTTCGATCAGTGCGTCCAGCGGCATTAGCTGTGGGTTGTCGTCTGGCCCGAGTACCGTCACGCTGGAGAACATGAACGCGAACAGTTGCTCGAACAAAGCGGCGTTCGAGCGACCGAGATCGATCGACCACTCCTCGCGACCGTAGATCATCTCTTCGTGAACGAAGTGTTCAAAATTCGCCGGCATGCGCACGCCCACAGACATCTCGATTTGCTCGAGCAGTGGTTCGGGAATCGTCGGAGCCTTGAGCGTCACGTTAGAGGCACAGCCGCCCAACATCCCGGCAAAGAGAAGTCCCAGTAACGCAGTACGATTCATTGCTTTCAAATAGTCGCGTCCGGTAGCGAATATCGGAGATAAAGCCCTTATATCAGAGCGTCCTCAAGCGGTAGAGTTCCACCCTTGGAGCCGAAAAACATCATGGCTCCACTGTAGTGTGGCAGGCTGCCAGAATCAATCTGATTGACCAGCGGTGCCATCGCGTCAGGCGGACCGCCACTCGAGCGGCGGTTCCTGCATCAGCGCGATCTGCTCGCGCAGGGAAAGTACGTGTTCTTCCCAGTACTTCGGTGAGTCGAACCAGGGGAACGCGATCTTGAAAGCCGGGTCCTCCCAGCGCCGGGCAACCCAGGCCGCATAGTGCATGATTCGAAGGCTTCGCAGAGCCTCGATCAGATTCAGTTCACGCGTGTCGAAATTCCGAAATTCGGAGTAGCCCGAGAGCAGAGCGTCGAGTTGTGGACTCTGTTCTTCCTTGTCGCCCGACAGGAACATCCAGAGGTCCTGGATAGCGGGGCCGCGGCGCGTATCATCCAGATCGACAATGTGCAGCCGCTCACCCTGGACGAGCACATTGCCAGGATGAAAATCGGCATGGATTCGAAACTCATTGACGCCACCGGCGCGCGCATAGCACGCCTCGACTTCGTCCAGCACCAGGTAAGCGGAGCTTTCATACGCCGGGCGTAGTTCTGGTGGAATAAAATCGTTGTCGAGCAGGAATTCACAGGATGCAGTGCCGTAGCTGTCAATCTCGACCGCGGGCCTGCTTGAGAACGAGGCTGTTTCGCCAACCCCGTGAATTCTCGCGACCAGCCGGCCAAGTTGTTGCAGCAAGTCGACATTGTCGAGATCCGGCGCGCGCCCGCCGTGACAAGCGTATACGGCCAACCTGTAGGGGCCAGTGTGGTGAAGTGTGGTTCGGTCGATGGTCAGTGGTGCCACGACCGGTATGTCGGCGTCGGCCAGTTCAAGATTGAAATCATGCTCTTCGATGATGGCTTCGTCGCTCCAGCGTCCTGGTCGGTAGAATTTCGCGACGACTGGGCGTTGTTCCTCGATGCCAACCTGGTAAACACGATTCTCGTAGCTATTGAGCGCCAGGAAACGGCCGTCGCAACGAAAGGACAGAGTCTCCAGCACTTCCAAAATGTTCTCGGGTCGCAGGTTCGCAAAAGCGCTATTAGCGGTTTCTGGGCTTCTCGTCATTGGCTGGAACGTTTACTATCGCCGGGCATGAAGAGTACAGCAGTTAACTGGTCGCTACTCGGTCTCCTCTGCATCGCTGGCGCAAGCACCGGCAATGAGGCGGAGACCGACTTGACGGCATATCAAACAGAGATCATCGAGTGGCGCGCCGAGCGACTGGCAAACCTGACGGCGCCTTATGGGTACCTGAACCTGGTCGCACTCCACTGGCTGGAAGAGGGACGTACCAGGATCGGATCTGCGGACGACAACGATATTGTATTTCCCGACATCGCCGCGCCACGCATTGGCGTGCTCGATTTGGGCGACGGCGGAGTCACGCTCCAAGTAGACCCGGATGCCGATGTTCGCCATGTTGGTCTCCGGGTACGGTCCATACTCATCAGTGACGACACGACCGCAAATCCTGTCGCACTCACGCATGGTTCTCTGTCATGGACGATCATCAAGCGGGACGGTCAATATGCGTTGCGATTGCGCGACTTTGAACATCCAGCGGTCAGGAATTTTGCACGCCTTGAGTACTATCCGATCAATCCGACTTTTCGTCTGACGGCAACGTTACAGCCATTCGACGAGCCCAGGATTCTCAACGTTAATACGACGATAGAAGGCCTGGGCTATCGACCAGAGTCGCCGGGCAAACTTTTGTTCGAGATCGATGGCGTTGACCATCAGCTCGAAGCCTACAAGTCGGGTGATCAACTGTTTATTGTTTTTGCTGACCAAACGACCGGGCGTGAGACCTATCCGGCAGGGCGCTTCGTATACACGGACTGGCCGGATGCGGATGGCGGGACAATTCTGGATTTCAACAAGGCGTACAACCCACCTTGCGCCTTCAACGCGTTTGCGACCTGCCCCGTGGCTTCGCCACGCAACAGGCTAAAGACGCGGATAGACGTCGGCGAAACTTATGATCCTGCCACTCACTCGGTGCCGGACGGATATCACTGAGCCGCTGTCAGAGATCCTTCAGCAGCAACGCAACTTCCTTGTCGCCGCTGTCTGAGGCGAGCGTTCCGATCTGCACAAAACCCAGTCTATGGTGAAAGTCCATTGACGATTCGTTCGGTGGTCGGATATTGACCTCGCAGGCCATGATATCGACCGAGTCGGGGACTGAATCGGCAAAATCCTTGTAAAGGCGTGTCGCGAGTCCATTGCGGCGCGCAAAATCGGCGACTGCAACCCGATCGACGTAGGCGAAATCGTTGTACCGCTCGCAGAACCACAGGTAGTTGGGGCTCGTGTAGTCTGTGCCGGGGCGAAATCCAACGAGGTAGCCGGCAAGGCTCTCGCCGCCCATCGCCACACGAAAGTAGTCCGCGTTCGCAGCAAACCAGCGCATCTGCTCGAGATCCAGGCTGCTCAGGTTAAGAGCTTCCAACTGGTTCAGACTAAGAACTGCGTCAAGGTCTGACTCGCTGACATCACGGATAATCAGGTCCATGGGCGCAGTGTAAATTTGTGCTGGCATAGGGGCAAAGCGTATACTGCGCTAATGACGGCAGTCGACCCAGTCGATAAATAACAATCAGACCGTCGCATCTCGCTACTTTACTCGCCTGAATTTGGAAACCGGAGCTCCGTGTTGGAGCTTCGCGATAGCTTTATTGTAAGGGATCTGATTCATGTTCAAATCAATTAGCACCAAGGTTATTTCACTTCTGGCGATCAGTGCCGTCCTGCTCTCAGCGTGTAGTAAGGATGACGAGCCTGAGGTTACAACAGCGACACTCGGCGCAGGCAGCGATTTGCTGCAGTACGTGCCGGCGGATTCGCCCTTTGTATTCGCAACGCTCGAGACGCTGCCCGACGACATCATGGATGAGCTTGAACCCAAGCTCGACCGGGTACTCGAGTCGTACCGGACGATATTAAAAGAGGTCGTTGCGGCGAAGCAGGCCGAGCTCAGCAGCGAGGAGCGTAGCAGCGAGGAGCGTAGCAGCGAAGAGATCGAGAAGATCAGTGCGTTCATTGACGAATTGACGACTTTGTTGTCGGTTGAAGGCCTGCGCGGGGCGGGTATCGGCCGTGACTCACTGGCGGCGTTCTACGGCAACGGACTGCTGCCGGTAATGCGAATTGAGCTGACGGATGGCGCATTGTTTGACGCAACGATTGCGCGCCTGGAGGAACAGGCAGGCATTGAAATGTCTGTGGGAGAAAGCCAGGGGCAGTCATACCGCTACGTCGATGCAGATGAAATGCGCATCGTTATTGCTGTTGTCGATGACCAGGCTGTGTTTGCCCTGGTACCCGCCCAGTTCGATGATGCACAGACCGGACGCTCGCTGGGCCTGACTTTGCCGGAAACCAGCCTCGCCGACACAGATATCGTGCAAAACCTCATCCAGAAGTACGGTTTCACGAATCATGCCGTAGCGTTCATTGATATCCCTGCGATCGCCGAGCGATTCGTCGGTCAACCGACTGGACTGGACGCCGATCTGATCGCGCTGATGGGTGATGACACCCCGGAATTGTCGGATGTCTGCAAAGCAGAAATCCGCGGACTGGCCGGCGTCGCACCGCGCATGGTTATGGGTTACACCGGAGTTGCGGCCACTCGATTTGATTCAACTATCGTGTTTGAGCTTCGCGAGGATCTCGCCAGTGGACTGACCGCGCTCGCTACTGCAGTCCCCGGGCTCGGTGGCGACCGTGGTGGCCTGATGTCATTCGGCCTGAGTCTGGATATCAAAGCGGCGCGCGAGTTCATGGAGGCACGGCTGGATGCGATGGAAGCCGACCCCTACGAATGTGAACACCTGGCCGAGCTGCAGGCGGGCGTGGCCAGTGGGCGTGAGTCGCTGAATCAGCCTGTGCCGCCGATGGTCTATGACTTCAAGGGATTCGTAGCCGTAATCGACGAGCTTGAAGGTCTGGATCTCGTGACCCAGACGCCGCCGACATCGGTGGATGGTGGCTTCTTGCTTGCTATGGATAATGCGCAGGCACTGGTATCGATGGGCGCCATGTTCAGCCCTGAAATGGCTGCGCTCAATCTACAGTCCGGCGGTGATCCTGTTGAGCTCAACCTGCCGCAGCTGCAGATGATGGGAGTATCGGCATTTGCCGCGTTGCAAGACAGCGCCATTGCAGTGTCGATGGGAGAGGACGCGGAATCGCAAGTCCAGGAGATGCTCGGTGCCGAGGCATCGTCACCACCACCGTTCATGAGCTTCAGCGTTGACGCTGCGCGCTACTACAGCTTCATGGGCGAGGCGATTGCTACGGGCGACACAGGTGCGGACGATGCACCTACTCCCGAAATGCAGGTCGCTTTGACGGAGATGATGCAGTCCATTGCAGAAATGTACGATCGCATGGCAATTGACGTGCTGTTTACGGAAAATGGTATTGAAATGCATGCCACCGAGACGCTTAAAGAACAATGAGACCAGCTGGTTTACTCGCCATCCTGATGCTCGCTCTCGCGGCCATTGCCGATGAGGGCGAGCAGTCCATTCACGTGAATCTCGACGAGATCGTGGCGGCTGGAAAGGTTCTGCCGGTCGATGGAATTACTTCGTCGGGCCAGCCGGACGAAACATCGCTCAAGGTCTTCGCGGATTCCGGGTACGCCGTTGTAATCGATATGCGCGGGCCTGACGAGAACCGAGGCATGGACGATTTCGTGGCAGCTGTAGAGGCCACGGGAATGGACTATGTGGCGTTCCCCGTCGTTGGAACGGGTGCGATCAGTTTCGACACGGCGGAAAAGCTCGATGAGCTTCTACAGGGCATCGATGGTCCGGTATTGATGCATTGCGGCAGTGGCAATCGGGTAGGCGCGGTGCTCGCCCTGCGCGAGAGCTTGAATGGTGTGGATGACAATGCGGCGATCGCGTACGGCAAAGACGCGGGCATGACACGGCTCGAGCCGCTGGTCAGGGAAGTGCTGGAAAAAGAGTAATGTCATTGCGAGCCCGAAGGGCGAAGCAACCTCCAAATGCTTCAGGAGATTGCTTCGCTGCGCTCGCAATGACGTATTTGGTGGAGGTGGCGAGAATCGAACTCGCGTCCGCAAGCCCTCCGCCCCAAGGTCTACATGCTTATTCCGTCTTTGATCTCGCTATAAGCTACCCGACGGGCAGGGAAAACCTACAGCCAGTTCAGTAAGGATTTAACGGTTCGGGCCCTGAACGTGCCCTTGCCGCGGTCCCGTGTCGGTGACCCCTGAACCCCGAACGCACAGGCACATTCGGTCAGAGGGCGCTAGGCTGGTTTTTAAGCAGCTAGTGCGTAGTTGTCGTCGTTGGCAACTATAGGTTTTACAGCTGGATTTACGAGGTAATCTGTCCCTCGGCATGCACTCGGAGTTTCGTGACCCACGTCGAAGCCATATCACCCCCGTGTACCGCTACAGTCTATGGGCAGGCTGCCAAATTACAACCGTTTGTTTCCCATAATTCACTTTAGGTTATTCATATAAGTCCTTGAAAATTAACCTTTCAGTATTCGCGCCTTCTGTCGCTGCCAGTCGCGATCCTTGCTGGCGGCACGCTTGTCATGCTGTTTCTTGCCTTTAGCGAGGCCGATCTTGAGTTTGACGCGGCCTTTCTCCCAGTGCAGGTCCAGCGGCACCAGGGCGTACCCCTTGCGCTCGACAGCGCCGATCAGGCGATCGAGCTCCTGGCGATGCAGTAATAGTTTGCGGCTCCGGGTTGGGTCCGGTTTCACGTGTGTGGACGTGGTTCTCAGCGGCGACAGATGGGCACCGACCAGCCAGGCTTCGCTGTTACGAATCGTGACATAACCCTCTTTTAGCTGTGCATTTCCGGCGCGCAGACTCTTTACTTCCCAGCCCTCGAGCACGAGTCCAGCTTCGAGCGACTCCTCGATGAAGTAGTCGTGCCGGGCTTTGCGATTGACTGCAATCACATCGCTGGCGGGCTTTTTGGGCTTCTTGTGGCTCACTGCTTTGTTCCAATCCGGATCCTGCGCGGACGCGATTATACGGCGGGTGCTGTTGTCAGTCCCCGGTATTTGTATGAGAATCGCGTGATTCATTGCCGCTGACGAGAACAATAATGCTAAGTAATCAGCCCGCTGACTCGGGGAAGAGAGATTCTCTGCACGGCCATTGGTCGTCGAGAATGGCCTTTATTCTTGCCGTAACGGGTTCTGCGGTCGGGCTCGGCAATATTTGGAAATTTCCCTACGTTGCGGGTCAAAACGGCGGCGGCGCTTTCGTGCTGGTCTACCTGGCCTGTGTGGCGATCATCGGCATGCCCGTGATGATGTCCGAAATCCTGATGGGCCGGCGAGGCCGGCGCAATCCGATCGCGACGATGGCGCTGCTCGGTGCCGAGGAAGGAAAATCCAGGAACTGGCGCTTCGTCGGCGCAATGGGTGTTCTGGCCGGCGTGTTCATTCTGTCGTTCTACGCCGTGATTGGTGGCTGGACGCTGGCCTATGTGTTCAAGAGCGCCGCTGGCGCATTCACCGGTGCATCGGCTGCAGAGGTAGGCGCGATAAGCGACACGTTTACTGGCAGCTGGAGCACGCTGGGCCTGTACCACACGGTCTTCATGGCGTTAACGATATTCGTCGTGGCGCGAGGAGTGGAACGGGGGCTGGAGCAGGCAGTGCGTTTCATGGTGCCGGCGCTGCTCGTATTGATGTTTGTGTTGCTGGCTTATTCGATCAATTCAGGCTACTTCGGCGCGGGGCTGGCGTTCATGTTTACACCAGACTTCAGCAAGTTGACCTGGGACAGCGTTTTGGCAGCGATGGGGCAGGCATTTTTCACGCTGAGCATCGGCATGGGCGCTGTCATGGCGTACGGCGCCTACCTGCCAGAGGAAACATCCATTACCGGTTCTGCCGGCGCCGTTGCGCTCGCCGATACGATGATTGCCATGCTGGCCGGACTCGTCATTTTCCCGCTTGTGTTCGCGAATGGACTGGATCCTGCCGAAGGACCAGGTCTTGTGTTCGTCACATTGCCGATGGCATTCGGGCAAATGGCCGGCGGTGTATTTTTCGCGACGATCTTCTTTGTGTTGTTGTCATTCGCGGCCTGGACATCTGCAATCAGCCTGATGGAGCCGGCTGTTGCGTGGATCGTAGAGAAATTCAATCGCACGCGGGCTCAAGCCGCCGTGATGATTGGTTCGTTGATCTGGGCATGCGGACTTGGCACCGTCCTGTCATTCAATGAACTTGCCGACTTCAGATTCTGGCGCGGCACGATATTCGATAATCTCGACCACCTCACCATCAACATCATGCTGCCGCTAGGCGGGCTGCTGATCGTTATCTTTGCGGGTTGGGTGATGTGCCGCAATTCTACGGCGGATGAACTCGGTGGAACGGGCACGGCATTTAAGCTGTGGCGAGTATTGGCGCGCTATGTCGCTCCGATTGGCATCCTGTTCGTCTTCCTGAAGGCGGTCGGATTGCTGCCGGAGTTCTCCTGATCCAGGCCTGAGGGCCGAAAGGCTATGCGCAAAGTCAGCCGCAGTGCACTCGTGCCGTATACAGCAGCTGAAATGTACGCGCTGGTCGAGGATGTCGACGCCTACCCGGACTTTCTTCCCTGGTGCAGCGATGTCGAGGTCCATTTTCGCGAAGGCAATGTCGTTGAAGCGACACTCGAATTGCATCGCGGCAGGCTGAGCAAACGGTTTCGGACCCGCAATACAATGCACCCGCGGACGTCGATGGATCTGGATCTCGTCGGCGGTCCGTTTCGTCATCTGCAGGGAGGCTGGACGTTTACGCCGCTTGGCGACGGGGGCAGCAAGGTCGCCCTGGAGCTTGAGTTCGAGTTCGACAGTCGGGCACTCGACTTGCTGATCGGGGCGTTTTTCGAAGATATCTGTAATTCACTGGTCGATGCCTTCACACAGCGGGCAGAGGTTATCTACGGTCCAGGTCGTGGTGCTGTCTAAAGTAATCACTGCCGAGGTCGTGTTCGCGCTGCCGGCGCGTCAAAAACTCGTCACGGTCACTCTGCAGCCCGGTGCTCGCGTCGCCGACGCCATTTCCGCGTCCGGCTTGCTGAGAGATTTCAGCGATACGGATATTGCGGGAATGCCCGTCGGGATCTGGGGGCGGTTGGTGGAACGGGAAAATCCTGTTCAGGACGGGGACCGTGTCGAGATTTACCGACCGCTTGAGCGCGATCCTCGCGAAGCGAGGCGAGAACTGGCCAGGGCTCAGAGGTTGGGGTCGAGTTCCTGATCCTCGTTGATTACCGTGACGATGTCGTTCTCAAAGACAATGGTGACCCAGCGCTTGAACGTCGCCGGATCGCGCCTTATGCGTATGAAATATACGTAGTCCCAGCGCGCCTGGTGGAATGGGTCATCAATCAGCGGAGTGCCGAGTAGAAAACGCACCTGGTTGCGTGTCATGCCGACTTCGACCTGATCCAGGTCTTCCTGCTTGATCAGATTGCCCTGCGAAATATTTGCTCGATAAACGCAGCCACTGCCGAACGCGAGCATAGATAAGACAAGGGCCAGGACGAGTAACTTTCGCATAGTGTTTTCTGGTTTCCGGTAGAGCCAGGCAGGCAACTGCGTCATAATAGGCGCGCATCATACCTTCTTGCCAAACGGCACGACACCCGTTTTATGTTTGTGCGGAGAGACTCTGCTCATGGAGCAACGCCAGGAACTACGCAAAGTCGGTCTCAAGGTGACCCTGCCTCGCCTGAAGATCCTCGAGATCTTTGAGAGAACAAAGACTCGGCACATGAGTGCTGAGGACATGTACAAGGAACTACTGGATTCAGGAGAGGATATCGGTCTGGCAACCGTCTACCGTGTGCTGACCCAGTTCGAGACTGCCGGTCTGGTTACACGCCATAATTTCGAAGGCGGGCATTCAGTCTTCGAGCTTGATGACGGCGTTCATCACGATCACATGGTCTGTGTCGAGACAGGTGATGTCATCGAGTTTTCAAACGAAGAAATCGAGAGATTGCAGAAGGAAATGGCCGACGCGCACGGCTACGAATTGCTCGACCACAATCTCGTTCTATATGTAAAGCCAAAATCAGGCGCAGACAGCGACGACTAACTCAGGCGCGCTTGCGACCGCCACCTGCTAACATTTCAGCAGCGTGATCGAGCGTCTTTTGTGTAATTTCGACGCCGCCGAGCATGCGCGCAAGTTCTTCAATTCGTTCTTCCTTGCCGAGCGCTGAGACGCCCGTGCGCGTCGCCTTGCCATCAGTGACTTTGCTGATTCGAAAGTGCTGACCCGCCAGGCTTGCGACCTGGGGCAAATGGGTGACGCATAACACTTGCCGTTTGATGCCCAGTTGCTGCAGCCGGCGGCCGACCATTTCGGCGACGCCGCCGCCGACGCCTGAGTCGACCTCGTCGAACACCATTGTCGGGATCGTACTGCCGTCGCTGGCAATTACCTGGATCGCGAGACTCATTCGAGATAATTCACCGCCCGATGCAACTCTTGACAGGGGCATCGGTGGTTGGCCTGGGTTCGCACTGATCAGGAACTCGATGTCGTCGATACCCCATGCCCGCGCATCTGAAAGCGGCAAAGTGTCGACTCGGATTTCGAATCTGCCACCTGGCATGCCGAGTCCGCTCATGGCATCGGCTACGGCGGCGGAAAACGTGGTCGCAGCGTTCTTTCTCGACTTCGATAGTGACTCTGCGTACTTGCGATAAGCGTCGCGCGCAGCTTCAACCTGCGATTCAAGTTTCCTGCCGCGCTCTTCTGCATGATTCAGGTCGTCGAACTCCTGCCGCAGTTTTGCTGTCAGGGCCGGCAGGTCTTCGACTGTCGTACGGTGTTTGCGAGCGACACTTTGAAGTGCGTTGAGCCGTTCCTCGACCCAGTCGCGACGTGCCGGGTCCATGTCGATTGTATCGCCGTATCGTTGTAACGCATCCACGGCTTCTCCGATCTGGATGCTCGCACTTGCGAGCAGTTCCCGAGCCGGTTCGAGCTCGACATCATATTCGAGAAGCGTCTCTATATTGCGCTCGGCGTCCGCAACCAGCGCATTCGCATTGGCCGCATCATCCCGGTTCAAGGCACTTAAGGCTGCGCCAACACCTTCAGCGAGTTTGCCGCTGTGGCGTAGTTTCTGCCGTTCGCTCTGTAGCTGAGGTGATTCGTCCTCGAGCACGTCCAGCGCATCGAGTTCGCGCAATTGAAACTCGAGCAGGTCGAATCGTGATGCCCGGTCGGCATCCGCAGCCAGCAGCGTGTCCAGTTGCTCCTGCAATGACTGCCACTTTGCAAACGAAGCCTCGGTTTCGTAACGCCGGTCCGACAAATCTCCGTAGTGATCGAGCAGGTCGCGCTGTACCGGACGGCGACCGAGCGACTGGTGAAAGTGCTGGCCGTGAATGTCGAGTAGCAGTTCACCCAGTGATTTCATCTGTTGCATCGTGACCGCATTACCATTGATGAATGCGCGCGAGCGTCCATCGGCCGAAATGACACGGCGCAACAAGCAGACATCGTCCTGATCCAGCGCCTGGTCTTGCAGCCAGGCTCCGACATCAGTCAATGCAGAAATATCAAACTCCGCGCTGAATTCGGCGCGTTTTGCACCGCTGCGCACCAGTTGGCTGCCGCCCCGTTCACCAAGGACGAGGCCGACCGCATCGACCAGGATGGATTTGCCGGCACCCGTTTCTCCAGTCAGTACAGTCATGCCCGGCTCGAACTCGACCGAGATCTGGTCGACGATCGCGAAATCACGAACTTGTAGGCTGGTGAGCATGGTTACTCCGAATTGAAAATTCGTGTACGGCTGTCGCGGCCCCACAATAATTTGGAGCGCAGAATGCTATAGAAGTCATAGCCGGGCGGATGAATGAGGCGAATACGCTGGTCGGCAGCGGTGATCGTCAATGTATCGCCCGGGCTGATCGGTCCGATCGAATGGCCATCGATCGCAACTGCCGCACCGGTATCCTCGCGTTCGAGAAGGCGGATTTCGATTGTCTGCTTGGCGGCGATAACGATCGGCCGGTCAGTCAGCGTGTGCGGGCAGATTGGCACGACGACCATAGCATCGAGTTGTGGCTCAACGATCGGTCCTCCACAACTCAGCGCATACGCTGTTGAGCCGGTCGGGCTGGCGACGATTAGCCCGTCGCCGGAGTGTGTATTGACGAATTGGCCAGCGACGCTGGTCTCGAAGTCGACCATGCGCCCCGTCTCACGCCGTTGCAGTACGACGTCATTGAAGGCAATGCCGGATACGGGATCACCATCGACGCGTTGCAGGTCCGCGTGTAATAGCAAGCGGGCTTCGATCGTGTAATTACCGCCGAGTATCTGGTCGACGCTGGACAACATCTCATCGGGCGTAACGTCCGCAAGGAATCCAAGGCGACCACGGTTAATGCCGAGCAAAGGCACGTCATGGTCGCGTACCAGGCTGCCCGCATACAGCATCGTGCCGTCGCCGCCAACCGCGATCACGAGATCCGCGCCGACAACTGTCTGGTTATCGAGAACCTGGATGCCAGCTTTTGTTAAGTGCTCGACGAGCGCTGTCATCGGCTCGGCGACTCTTGAATCCTCGCGTCTGCCGAGGATCAGGACCTTCTTGAACTCACTGCCCATTGCTTGTGTTTTTATTCCCTGCTAGCGTGTTGCAAGATACCCTAACATAGTGAGCGGCTTGCGAATTCGGCGACTTTTTTGCGAATGTCTGCAGAAGCAATCAGTACCTCCCCGAGCGACCGCGCGCAGCACCTGTTGCGTGTTTTGATCCAGCGCTATATTCGCGACGGCCAACCCGTCGGTTCCCGTACGTTGTCCAAGGATTCCGGTCTCGACCTGAGCCCGGCGACGATTCGCAACGTAATGTCCGACCTTGAAGACATGGGCATGGTGTCGGCGCCACACACTTCTGCTGGAAGAGTGCCAACACCCAAGGGTTACCGCTTGTTCGTCGATACACTGGTGCGTTACCGCCAGCCGAAAGATAATGATATCGACGAACTGCGGTCGCAGATACGCCGCAAGGTAGACGACGCGGGCGCGCTGGTGTCATCAGTGTCCAACATGCTTTCAGAGTTCACGAGCCTGGCCGGTGTCGTTAGCGTGCCACAAGCACAGCATGCGTCCTTGAGGCAGATCGAATTTCTGCCATTGTCCGAAAATCGCATTCTCGCCATTCTGGTGATCAACGATCGTGAGGTGCAAAACAGGATCCTGCACACGGATCGCGATTATTCATCGTCCGAGCTGCAGCAAGCGGCCAATTTCATCAATGAGCACTATGCCGGCAAGGAACTGCTGCAGGTTCGTGAGCAGATTGTCGAGGATCTCGATAATACGCGTGATTCGATGAACCAGGCCATGCACGACATTATCGCTGTCGCTCAGTCCGCGATCGAGGAAGCACCGCAGGCTGGCGGCGAGTATGTGCTGGCCGGCGAAACCAATCTCATGGACTTTGCGGAGCTGTCGGACGTCGATACGCTGCGCCGGCTGTTCGAGGCATTCTCGCGCAAGCGCCTGATTCTCGAGTTACTGGATCGCAGCATGAACGCCGATGGTGTGCAGATCTTCATTGGCGAGGAATCGGGTTTCCAAATTCTCGATGACTGTAGTGTAGTCACGGCCCCTTACAAACTCGACGACGATACCGTGGGGGTGCTGGGCGTAATCGGCCCCACCAGAATGGCGTATGACCGGGTAGTGCCAATCGTCGATATTACGGCCCGGTTGCTGAAGGCCGCGCTGAGGACCTGACAGCCAAAATTCCCCGTCAGCCCTTGATATTTGCGGCTGGGTCCCCAAACTGCAGCGAAGTCATTGCGAGCCCAACGGGCGAAGCAATCTAAAAACCGGGAATGCGATGGGGAACAAATGCCAATGAACGGACAGACAGATCGTCCAGAGACTGAGGCGGACGACGAATTAGTGGAAGCGCAAGCGGCCTCGAACGAGGAAGCCATGGAAGAGGGTGTTGACGACGCCGATTCTGCGCTCGAGAAACTGCAAGCCAAGGCTGACGAGAACTGGGATCGCTACCTGCGTGCCGCCGCCGAGATTGAAAACGTGCGCAAACGGGCGACGCGGGACGTTGAGCATGCGCGGAAGTTTGCACTGGAAAATTTCAGCCGCGAACTGCTGGCCGTGATCGACAGCCTCGAAATGGGCATCGCAGCGTCCGACAATGCGGACGCCGCAAGTTTGCTGGCAGGCAGCGAGGCGACGCTCAAGCTGCTGGCGGGCACGCTCGATCGCTTTGGTATCGAGGAAATCGACCCACAGGGCGAGCCATTCGATCCGGATCTCCACGAGGCCATGACGATGCAACCCTCCGCTGATGTCGAGCCCGATTCGGTGCTCACGGTCATCCAGAAGGGCTACACGCTCAATGGCCGCCTGCTGCGGCCGGCCAGGGTCATTGTCGCTTCCGAGCCTGCAAACGGTTGAAACCCTGTCTAAAGGCCCCACCTAAGCACCAGATTTGCAAAATATAACGAAATTCGGAGTAACAACATGGGAAAAGTGATTGGTATCGACCTGGGTACCACCAACTCCTGCGTAGCAGTGATGGAAGGCGATACGCCCAAGGTCATTGAAAACAGTGAGGGCGATCGCACGACGCCTTCTATTGTCGCATTCAGCAAGGACGACCAGGTGCTCGTCGGACAGTCGGCCAAACGCCAGGCCGTTACTAACCCGACGAACACCCTGTTTGCCATCAAGCGGCTTATCGGACGGCGTTATGAAGATGACGTCGTACAACGCGACATCAAAATGGTTCCGTACACCATTGCCAAGGCCGACAACGGTGATGCCTGGGTCGAGGCGAATGACAAGAAGATGGCGCCGCCGGAGATTGCAGCCCGGGTCCTGATGAAGATGAAGAAGACGGCTGAAGACTACCTCGGTGAAGACGTCAAAGAGGCTGTCGTCACCGTGCCCGCTTACTTTAATGACTCGCAGCGCCAGGCGACCAAGGATGCCGGCAAGATCGCAGGTCTCGACGTCAAGCGCATCATTAACGAGCCAACGGCGGCAGCACTGGCCTACGGCATGGATAAGAAACGTGGCGACGCCAAGATCGCGGTATTTGACCTCGGCGGCGGCACCTTCGACGTTTCGATCATCGAGATTGCAGAGGTCGACGGCGAGCACCAGTTTGAAGTCCTGGCGACTAACGGCGATACGTTTCTTGGCGGTGAGGACTTCGACATGCGGGTTATTGAATACCTGTCGTCTGAATTCCAGCGCGAAAGCGGTGTCGATATTACGGCAGACCCGTTGGCCATGCAGCGTCTAAAGGAAGCCGCAGAGAAGGCCAAGATCGAGCTTTCGACGCAGCAACAAACCGAGGTAAACCTGCCGTACATCACGGCCGATGCCAGTGGTCCGAAGCATCTCACTATCAAACTGACGCGCGCCAAGCTCGAGTCGCTCGTCGATGAACTTGTTGCGCAAACGATCGGGCCCTGCAAAATCGCGCTCAATGACGCTGGTCTGAAGGTCAACGAGATTGACGACGTCATTCTCGTCGGCGGCCAAACGCGCATGCCCAAGGTGCAGGAAGAAGTGCAGAACTTCTTCGGCAAGGAGCCACGCCGGGACGTTAATCCCGACGAGGCAGTAGCACTCGGTGCAGCCATTCAGGGCGGCGTTCTCGCAGGCGATGTCAAAGACGTGTTACTGCTCGATGTTTCGCCGCTGTCACTCGGAATCGAGACGCTCGGCGGTGTCATGACCAAACTGATTGACAAGAACACGACGATTCCAGCGAATGCCGAACAGGTATTTTCGACAGCAGACGACAACCAGACTGCGGTAACGATCCACGTCTTGCAGGGCGAGCGCGAACGTTCGGGTGACAACAAATCACTCGGCCGGTTTGACCTGGCTGATATACCGCCTGCGCCGCGAGGTCTGCCACAGATTGAGGTGACGTTCGATATCGATGCGAACGGCATTCTGAATGTCTCCGCCAAGGACAAGGCCACAGGCAAGACCCAAACCATCGTCATCAAGGCCTCGAGTGGCTTATCAGATGACGAGATTGAGACAATGGTGTCAGACGCCGAGAGCCATGCCGAGGAGGATCGCAAATTCCGCGAGCTTGTGGATGCGCGCAACCAGGCTGACAGCCTGATTCACGCGTCCGAGAAGACTCTCAGCGAGCTGGGTGACAAAGCGAGCAGCGAGGAGCGCCTTAATATCGAAAATGCCGTATCAGAGGTCAAGTCGGCGCTCGAAAAAGACGACCTCGATGCGATTCAGGCGAAGACCGCGGCGTTAGCAGAAGCGTCCGGTACCCTGGCGCAGAAGCTGTACGCAGAGCAGGCCAGTCAGGAAGCTGGCGAGGGCGAAGCATCGCAAACGGACGGTGACGATATCGTCGACGCCGAGTTCGAAGAGGTCGACGAGGTCGACGACGACGAGTCGAAGAAAGACTAGCGCACGTCTTGCATGGCAAAACGCGACTATTACGAGGTGCTCGGGATCTCGAGGACGGCATCCGCCGACGAGATCAAGAAATCCTATCGGCGTCTCGCCATGAAACATCACCCGGATCGCAACAAGAACGACTCGGGCGCTGAAGGCAAGTTCAAGGAAGCCAAGGAAGCCTACGAGGTTCTCAGTGACGCGGACAAGCGCGCCACCTACGATCGCTTTGGCCATGATGGCCTGAGACCGAGTGCCGGTGGTGCGGGCGGTTTCGGCGCCGAGGGTTTTGGCGACATCTTTGGTGATGTCTTTGGAGATATCTTCGGCGGCGCTGGCCGCCAGCGCAGCAGCCAGGTATTTCGTGGCGCCGACCTCGGCTACGAATTGCGCCTCGACCTCGAGAAGGCAGTCGGTGGCGATTCCGTGACCATCGACGTACCGACACAAGTGGCCTGCGAGACCTGCGACGGCAGTGGCGCAAAAAAAGGCACCAAACCCGTCAAGTGCAGCACCTGTGGTGGTGTTGGCCAGGTGCGCATGCAACAGGGCTTTTTTTCCATCCAGCAGACCTGTCCCGCGTGTAAGGGCGCCGGCACGACAATTGGGGATCCCTGCAGTGATTGCCATGGGCGTGGCCGGGTGCGCAAGACCAAGACGCTATCTGTCAAAGTTCCGGCCGGCGTTGATGACGGCGACCGCATTCGTTTGTCCGGCGAAGGGGAAGCGGGGCGCAACGGCGGGCCACCGGGCGACCTGTATGTCGAAATTCGCGTGAATCCTCACAAGCTGTTTACTCGCGACGGCGCAGACCTTGCTTGCGAAGTGCCAATCAGTATTGCTACAGCGACGCTGGGCGGTGACGTCGAGTTGCCCACACTGCACGGCCATGTGTCTTTAAAGGTGCCAAGCGGTACACAGTCCGGCAAAGTATTCCGTTTGCGCGGCAAGGGCGTCACCACCGTGCGCGATGCGCGACAGGGTGACTTGTTCGCCAAGGTAGCCGTCGAAACGCCGGTCAATCTCAGCGTCGAGCAGAAAGAGCTTCTGCAGACATTTGATGACTCCGTGCAGGCGGGCGGGGAGAAGCACAGCCCGCGAGCTGGCGGCTGGCTCGACACGGTGAAACGGTTCTTCGACAGGATCAGTCAATAGCAGATCGAGCGCCCGGCAGGTTTACGATACATGACGTCTTAGAGTAAGATACGCCGGATCGCTAAGCGGTCAGCGAAATACACGAGCGGAAGGCCAGGTCCTTCCGCTTTTGTGCATCTGAAATCGGTAATCAGAGAACGAAATCAAGGATCGCTGTTGACTACGCCCGCTGTTCTGGCACTTGCTGATGGAACAATCTTTCGGGGCACTTCTGTCGGTGCCGATGGCCAGACCATCGGCGAAGTTGTTTTCAATACGGCAATGACCGGTTACCAGGAGATCCTGACCGACCCCTCGTATTGTCGCCAGATCGTCACACTGACCTATCCTCATATCGGCAACACCGGAACGACTAGCGAAGATATGGAGTCGTCGTCGGTGCATGCATCCGGCCTGATCATCCGTGATAGTTCAATGGTCAACAGCAGTTGGCGCAGCGAGCGCACGTTTACCGACTTTCTTTGTCAGGGTGGGACGGTTGCTATTGCCGATATCGATACACGCAAGCTCACGCGTATGATTCGCGAAAAGGGCGCCCAGTCTGGTTGCATCATGACGGGTGATGCGAAAGAGGAAACGGCCATCGAGCATGCGCGCAAGTTCCCGGGAATCGCCGGCATGGACCTGGCCAGATTCGTGACCACCGATCACAGCTACCAGTGGTGCCATGGCGTGACTTTCGGCCGCAAGGCGCGAATTCTCAGCCGCCGTATCGCGCCGTACCATGTCGTCGCCTATGACTTCGGCATCAAACGCAATATCCTGCACCTGCTATCCGATCTCGACTGCCGCATGACTGTAGTGCCGGCTACGACGAGCGCCGAAGTGGCATTTTCCTTGTCGCCGGACGGCATTTTTCTCTCCAACGGACCCGGTGACCCCGAACCTTGCGACTACGCGATCAGCGCAATTCGGGAATTCCTCGAGGATGGAGTCCCGATCTTCGGCATTTGCCTTGGGCACCAGCTGCTGGCTTTGGCTGCCGGTGCCAGTACCGTCAAGATGAAATTCGGTCACCACGGCGCCAATCACCCGGTCCAGGACCTGGGGACGGAACAGGTGCTGATCACCAGCCAAAACCATGGGTTTGCGGTCGATGAAGAGACATTGCCCGACAACGTCGAGGCGACGCACCGATCACTCTTCGATGGCACTTTGCAAGGCATCGCGATCAAGGACCAGCCAGCTTTCAGTTTCCAGGGGCACCCCGAGGCCAGTCCGGGGCCGCATGATCTGTTGCCCCTGTTTGAGCGCTTTATTCAGGACATGGAGGCGCAGAAGCGTCGAACAATACGATCGGTAATATCGTCATAGCTGTTAAAACAACGGGTTATAGTGACTAACTAAAGTATTTTCTAGGATGCCGAAACGAACTGACATAGACAGCGTGCTGATCATCGGCGCCGGGCCGATCATCATCGGCCAGGCCTGTGAGTTCGACTACTCGGGGGCACAGGCTTGCAAGGCGCTCAAGGAGGAGGGCTACCGGGTCATTCTTGTGAATTCCAATCCGGCAACGATCATGACCGATCCGGAGACGGCGGATGCGGTCTACATCGAACCTGTTGACTGGGCGGCGGTAGAACGCATCATCGCCAAGGAACGTCCGGATGCGTTGTTACCAACGATGGGCGGTCAAACGGGCCTCAATTGTGCTCTGGACCTGGCGCGAGAGGGCGTACTCGAAAAATACAACGTGGAGATGATCGCAGCGTCGCGCGAAGCGATCGATATGGCCGAGGATCGTGACCTGTTTCGTAAGGCGATGACGGATATTGGCCTGGAGGTCCCGGAGGCGGACATCGCACACTCCATCGAAGAGGCCCTCGAAAAGCAGGAAGCCATCGGCTTTCCGACCATCATTCGGCCGTCTTTTACGCTTGGGGGCACAGGCGGGGGCATCGCCTACAATCGCGAGGAATTCGAGCGCATCGTGACCCATGGCCTCGAAATGTCGCCAACGACCGAGGTTCTGCTCGAGGAATCAGTCATCGGCTGGAAAGAGTTCGAGATGGAGGTTGTTCGCGATTGCAACGACAACTGCATTATCGTCTGCTCCATCGAGAACTTCGATCCCATGGGCGTGCATACCGGTGATTCGATTACAGTCGCCCCGGCCCAGACACTGACAGACAAGGAATACCAGCGGCTGCGGAATGCCTCGATCGATGTATTGCGCAAGATCGGTGTGGATACCGGTGGTTCCAACGTGCAATTCGCAATCAGTCCTGACGACGGCCGCGTGCTGATCATCGAGATGAATCCGCGTGTATCGCGATCGTCGGCACTTGCCTCGAAGGCGACCGGTTTCCCGATCGCCAAAGTCGCGGCCAAGCTGGCCGTCGGTTATACGCTCGATGAACTCAAGAACGACATTACTGGCGGTGCGACGCCGGCTTCATTCGAGCCCAGTATCGACTATGTCGTAACTAAAATTCCGCGCTTTACGTTCGAGAAATTTCCTGGGGCGAATGACCGGCTGACGACGCAGATGAAGTCGGTTGGCGAGGTCATGTCGATGGGCCGCACGTTCCAGGAATCGCTGCAAAAAGCACTGCGTGGCCTTGAGACCGGTATTACCGGCCTGAACGAAATCGTAATGTCACTGACGACCGACGCGGAACGGGCAGCATTGCGCCAGGAGTTGCGTATTCCCGGGGCGGACCGAATTCGGTACGTCGCCGACGCCATGCGTCTTGGCTTTACCTTTGAAGACGTTGCGAAAGTCAGTGGAATCGATCCCTGGTTTCTCGCCCAGATAGCGAATCTGCTCGAGTCGGAACAGGCGGTGCGCGACGCGGGTTTCACGGGGCTCGACGAGACCCTGCTGAGATCGGTCAAGCGCAAGGGCTTCTCGGATGCCCGTATCGCGGAGTTAGCCGACGTTGCCGAAGCTGCGGTCAGGAAAAAGCGCCTTGAGCTCGGACTCCGGCCCGTATTCAAACGGGTCGATACCTGCGCAGCCGAATTCTCGACGACGACCGCCTATTTGTACTCTACGTATGAAGACGAGTGCGAGGCCGAGCCGACCGAGCAGCCCAAAATCATGATCCTCGGTGGCGGCCCAAATCGAATCGGTCAGGGCATCGAGTTCGATTATTGCTGTGTACACGCCGCGCTGGCACTCAAGGAATCGGGTTACGAGACCATCATGGTCAACTGCAACCCCGAAACGGTGTCGACGGACTATGACACCTCGGACAGGCTGTATTTCGAGTCACTGACGTTCGAGGACGTCATGGAGATCATCGACAAGGAGAAGCCGCGGGGCGTTATCGTGCAATACGGCGGTCAGACGCCGTTGAAGCTGGCGCGGGACCTCGAGGCAGCCGGGGCGCCAATCGTGGGCACCACGCCGGACTCTATTGATCTTGCCGAGGACAGGGAGCGGTTCCAGCAACTGGTTGAATCGCTGAAACTCAAACAACCGCCGAACTCAACGGCCAGGAGCAAGGAAGAGGCGCTGGAAATGGGTTCCGATGTCGGCTATCCGCTGGTCGTGCGCCCATCCTATGTGCTGGGCGGTCGCGCCATGGAAATCGTGCATAACGATGAGGATCTCGGCATCTACATGGATGCGGCAATCACGGTGTCTAATGACAGCCCGGTTCTACTCGACCGTTTCCTCGACCTTGCGATCGAGGTTGATGTCGACTGCGTATCCGATGGAGAGCGGGTACTGATCGGCGGCATCATGGAACACATTGAGCAGGCAGGTGTGCATTCGGGTGATTCCGGCTGCTCGCTACCACCATTTAGCCTGAGTGACGAGATACAGCAGCAGTTAATCGAGCAGGTCGTGAAGCTGGCGAAGGGCCTCAAGGTCGTGGGCATCATGAACACGCAGTTCGCAATCCAGAACAATGTGGTGTACCTGCTCGAAGTGAACCCGCGCGCTTCGCGCACGATTCCGTTCGTCTCCAAGGCCACCGGGATCCCGTTGGCAAAGATCGCCGCCAAAGTCATGGTCGGCGAGTCCCTGGCCAAACAGGGCTACGTCAATCAGCGTATTCCGGACTACTACTCGGTCAAAGAATCCGTATTTCCGTTCATCAAGTTCCCGGGTGCAGACCCGATCCTGGGTCCGGAAATGAAGTCGACCGGTGAGGTCATGGGCATTGGCCGTTCATTTGGCGAGGCCTACGCAAAGGCGCAGCTTGCATCCGGGGTAATCTTGCCGCGCCAGGGCGCGGCCCTGCTCAGTGTTCGCGATCGCGACAAAGACGGTGCCGTGGAACTGGCGAAGATCCTCGTGGAACAGGGTTTTGACATCGTTGCGACACACGGAACCGCGCAACACCTTGCTTCCGCTGGGGTATCATGTCACAGAGCCAACAAGGTCCGTGAAGGCCGGCCGCATATTGTCGATATGATAAAGAACGGTGAGATCGACCTCATCGTCAATACGACTGAAGGCAAGCAGGCAATCCAGGAGTCAACGTCGATTCGCGCCGAAGCGGTGCGCAGGGGCGTGACGTATTACACGACGCTTCCCGCCGCAATCGCGACCTGCAAGGCAATTGAGCATCTGGACGACAGTGACGTGAATCGACTTCAGGATCTGCATAGGGAAGTGGCCGCATGAGCAAGGTGCCGCTGACCGTGCGTGGTCACGAACTTCTTGAGGAAGAGCTCAAGCGCCTCAAGTACACGGACCGGCCGCGCGTCATCGAGGCGATTGCCGAGGCTCGCGCGCACGGCGACCTCAAAGAGAATGCGGAATACCACGCGGCGAAGGAGCAGCAGGGCTTCATCGAAGGCCGCATCAAGGATGTCGAGGGTAAGTTGTCTCACAAGCAGGTCATCGACGTGACGGCTGTTGATGCCAAGGGCAAGGTCATATTCGGTTCGACGGTCGAGTTGCTTGAAGAAGACACAGACCGGGAGATCAAATACAGAATCGTCGGTGAAGACGAGGCTGACATAAAGAGCAACATGATCTCGTACACGTCACCGATTGCGCGTGCGCTAATCGGCAAGAGCGAGGGTGATGTCGTCTCGTTTCAGGCGCCTGGCGGCGAGAAGACCTTCGAGATTCTCGAGGTAAAGTACATCTGACCGGCGTCAACGGTTCGGGATGATGATTTTCTTTTTGTCGGGGTTTTCCCGGTACAGCAATGCCATGTTGCCGACGCGCTGGATCAGCGCCGCACCACTGTTGGTGCAGAGTTCCTCGATGATCGAATCCCTCGATTTGCGGTCGCCAACACGTACACTGACCTTGATCAGTTCGTGGTGGGTAAGTGTGGATTCGAACTCCGCCCGAACCGAGTCAGAGAGGCCGGCGTCACCAACCATGATTAATGGTTTGAGAGCGTGGCCAAGACCACGAAGGTGTTTTTTCTGAGATTCTGTAAACGACATGGGCGCGGAGTGTAACAGTGAGTAATCCACGAAGCAGTAGCCGATCGTGGAAGGAGCGGCAGCAAAAGGACCCCTACGTCCTAAAAGCTCGCCGCGATGGCTGGCGCTCGCGCGCAGTCTACAAGCTGGAACAAATCGACCAGAAGGAGAGGCTACTCCGAAAAGGCATGCTGTGCGTCGACCTTGGCGCCGCGCCCGGCAGCTGGAGCCAGTATGTCACCGAAAAGCTGAATGCGGACGTGCGCATCGTGGCCGTTGACTTGCTTCCCATGGATTCGCTGCCATCAGTCGATTTTGTTGAGGGGGACTTCACCGATGACGAGGTTCTGGCGGCAATGAAGATGGCTATCGCGGATACGCCGGTAGACCTTGTGATCAGTGATATGGCCCCCAATATCAGTGGCAATCGTGCGATTGATCAACCGCGCTCGATGTACCTGGCCGAACTGGCCATGGAATTTTGCAAGGAAATGCTGAAGCCGGGCGGCGACTTCATTTGCAAACTGTTCCAGGGTGAGGGAATCGACGAGTACATCGTTGCTGCCAGGGCAGCGTTCAAGCGCGTGAAAGTCATGAAACCCAAGGCCTCCAGGCCCGGTAGCCGTGAGGTGTACTTGGTAGCGAGAAACTATCGATTGTAGTAGTGTCTAAAAGCTATAGCCTGTCTAAATTTACAGTGCTTTGGCGCCTTCCCACCGCGGATTCTCAATGTGAATGACCTGACCAAAAATATTCTTGTCTTTGTCGTGATTATCGTCGTCCTGCTGTCTGTTGTGCAGGGTCTGTCAGGCATCAGCGGCAGCCAGCCGCAGCTCGTGCCGTATTCGGAATTCCTGAACCAGGTCCGGGCCGGACAAATCAACAAAGTCGAAATCGACAACGAGAGAATTCGTTTCGGCAGCGGCCAGACGCTGACGTATTACACAATTAGCCCGGAAACCGACAACAACACACTTATCGGCCTTCTGGATGAACACGTCGATAATTTCACCGCGGTCGAACCGCAGTCGCAAAGCCTGATCGGCCAGCTGTTGATCAGTTCGTTTCCGATCCTGTTGTTGATCGGTGTCTGGATCTATTTCATGCGGCAGATGCAAGGCGGTGGAGGCGGGCGTGGCGCCATGTCCTTCGGCAAGAGCAAGGCTCGACTGCTTGGCGAGGACCAGGTCGGCGTGACCTTTGCCGATGTCGCCGGCGTGGAAGAAGCAAAAGCCGAAGTGTCCGAGGTTGTCGACTTCCTCAAGGACCCGAGCAAGTTCCAGCGCCTGGGCGGAAAGATCCCAAAAGGCGTTTTAATGGTTGGCCCGCCCGGAACCGGCAAGACGCTGCTGGCGAAAGCCATCGCTGGCGAGGCGAAGGTCCCGTTCTTCACTATCTCTGGCTCGGATTTCGTCGAGATGTTCGTCGGTGTCGGCGCCTCGCGTGTACGCGACATGTTCGACCAGGCCAAGAAGCAGGCCCCCTGTATCATATTTATCGACGAGCTCGATGCTGTTGGCAGGCATCGGGGCGCCGGATTGGGTGGTGGTCATGATGAGCGCGAGCAGACACTGAATCAGATGCTCGTCGAGATGGACGGCTTTGAAGGCAGCGAGGGAATTATTGTCATTGCTGCGACCAACCGTCCTGATGTACTCGATCCTGCATTGTTGCGACCGGGTCGTTTCGACCGCCAGGTCGTCGTGCCGCTTCCCGACGTTCGTGGTCGCGAGCTTATCCTCAAGGTGCACATGCGCAAGGTGCCGCTCGACGATGACGTAAAGCCAAATGTCATCGCTCGTGGCACACCAGGATTTTCAGGTGCAGATCTTGCCAACCTTGTGAACGAAGCAGCGTTGTTTGCGGCAAGGGCGAATCGGCGCGTCGTCAGCATGGACCAGTTCGAGCAGGCCAAGGACAAGATCATGATGGGCACCGAAAGGCGTTCAATGGTCATGAGCGAGAAAGAGAAGCTCAACACGGCCTATCACGAAGCGGGTCATGCGATCGTTGGCTATCTCGTGCCCGAGCACGACCCCGTATATAAGGTGACGATTATTCCGCGAGGCCGCGCGCTGGGCGTAACGATGTACCTGCCCGAAGAAGATCGCTACACCATGTCCAAGCAACACCTCGAAAGTATGATTTCCAGTCTGTTCGGTGGGCGCATCGCCGAAGAGATGATTCTCGGCGCCTCCGGTGTGACGACAGGGGCGGCCAATGACATCGAGCGTGCGACCGAGATTGCGCGAAACATGGTGACCAAGTGGGGTCTTTCCGATCGTCTTGGACCGTTGACGTATAGCGAAGAGGACGGTGAAGTTTTTCTCGGGCGCTCGGTAACCCAACACAAACAGGTGTCCGACGATACGGCGAATGCCATCGATGTGGAGGTTCGCAAAATCGTAGACGCGAACTATTCCCGCGCGGAAACGCTGCTCAAGGAAAATGTCGAGAAATTGCATGCCATGGCAAAGGCGCTCATCAAATACGAAACGATCGGCGATGTTCAAATCAAGGACATCATGAATGGCCGCGAGCCGCAGCCACCCGAAGACTGGGATGACGAGCCCGATTCGGACAACGACGTGGACTCGTCCGAACCCGAAGCCGAGTCGAAAGGATCGATCGGCGGGCCGGCCAGCGAACACTAGTCCCTACGCGGGCACCCTGGATCAATGACTGTATTACGTCTCGGCGACCTCTCGCTGGAATGTCCTGCGGTCATGGGTGTTCTGAATACTACGCCCGACTCATTTTCGGATGCCGGCAGGTTCAATGCGCCGGCACATGCGCTGCACCATGCGCAACAGATGGCCGCAGAGGGCGCGGCAATTATCGACATTGGTGGTGAGTCGACGCGCCCTGGTGCACAGGATGTGAGTGAACAGGAAGAGATCGAACGTGTCATTCCTGTTATTGAGTCGCTTCGGCAGGCCGTCGATACACCAATTTCTGTCGATACGAGCAAGCCGGGCGTTATGCGTGCGGCTGTCGCGGCCGGGGCTGCGATGATCAATGACGTGCGGGCATTGCGAGCTGACGGCGCCCTGGAGGTCGCGGCCGAACTCGGCCGGCCAGTGTGCCTGATGCACATGCAGGGCCAGCCGCGGACCATGCAGCTCGAGCCGCACTATGATGATGTTGTGGCCGACGTCTCAGCGTTCCTGCGCGAGCGCGTGGCAGAATGTGTCAAAGCCGGCATAAGTGAGGATTTGCTGGTTGTCGATCCAGGTTTTGGATTCGGCAAGACTGCGCAAGGCAATATCGAGCTGCTTGCTAATCTGCGACAATTGCTGGATATCGGTCGGCCGATATTGATTGGTGTGTCGCGTAAATCGACACTCGGTGCGATCACAGGCCGTGAAGTCGACGACAGGCTTGCAGCGGGCTTGGCTGCCGCTGTTATGGCCGTCGAACGCGGTGCGCAGATTGTTCGGGCACACGATGTCGCGGAGACAGTCGATGCGCTGCGTGTCGCGGGCGTAACATTGGAATCGGAAATAACGAATGACTAAGCAACACTTCGGAACAGACGGCGTACGAGGCATGGTCGGTGCAGACCCGATGACGGTCGATTTCGCCATTCGGCTGGCCAGTGCGGCGGCACAGGTGCTGGTGCCGGAGGGTGGCGTCGTCGTAATCGGCAAGGACACGCGAGTGTCCGGCTACATGTTCGAATCTGCACTCGAAGCGGGCTTTATTGCGGCCGGCGCTGACGTGTTATTGCTGGGACCGTTGCCGACGCCGGGCATCGCACGGCTAACCCAGGAGTTCGAGGCCGATCTCGGCGTTGTGATATCGGCGTCGCATAATCCCTATGTCGACAATGGCATCAAGTTCTTTGACGGTTCCGGATCGAAGCTGAACGACGATGTTGAGCGGGAGATCGAGGCGCAGTTGGAGGGGCTGCCTATCACGCGCGAATCGAGCAAGCTCGGCAAAGCCCAGCGGATCGACACAGCGCGTATTCGCTACCAGGAATTTGCCGCCTCGACATTTCCCGAAGATCTCGGCCTGGATGGCGTCAAGATCGTGTTCGATGGGGCCAATGGTGCTGGTTACAAGGTGGGACCGCGGACCCTGGCAAATCTTGGTGCGGAAGTCATTCCGATTGGCTGTTCGCCGAATGGCAGGAACATCAATGATGGCTGCGGCTCGACCAACCCGGAGCTGCTGCAGCTGACCGTCCCGGCCGTCAAGGCTGACGTTGGCGTTGCGATCGACGGTGACGGCGACCGCGTCGTCATGGTTGACGAGCAGGGCAACCTGGTCGACGGCGACCAGCTGTTGTATATCCTGGCGACGGCAAGGCAGCGCGACGGCCTGCTCAAGGGACCGGTTGTAGGCACGGTTATGAGCAATCTCGGCCTCGAACATGCGCTCAACGCAGCCAAAATCGAGTTCCGGAGGGCGAGCGTAGGGGACCGCTATGTGCTGGAGACAATGCGCGAGACAGGCGGCACAATCGGCGGCGAAACCTCGGGCCACATGATTGTCCTCGACCAGACCACAACTGGCGATGGACTGGTCTGCGCACTTCAGGTGCTCGCTGTCATGAAGCAGACCGGCAAGCGATTGTCGGAGCTGGTCGCCGGAATGTCCAAGTATCCGCAATCCATGCTCAATGTGAAGACGGACAAAAAGCTCGATCCAAGTGAGTCACCCGCCATCCAGGAGGCTGTGGTGGCGGCTGAAAATGAGCTCAAAGAGACCGGCCGGGTCGTGTTAAGGGCATCCGGTACGGAACCCGTTATCCGGGTGATGGTGGAGGGTCAGAACGAGGACCAGGTCGTTGCGCTGGCGAAGCGCCTCGCCGATGTGGTCGCCGAGGCCGCTGCCTGAGCCGAAGCCCCTGATTTTATGCAATTTACGCGTTGATTTGCCGGGGTAGCCCCGGTATCCTTGCGCGCCGTTCAACCCTGTGGACAAAGCAATGCGCAACTACCTCGTTGCCGGTAATTGGAAAATGAATGGCAGTACGGCGGGAAACCAGGATCTGGTTGCCGGCATCGTCGCCGGTGCACCCGATTCGGCCCGCGTGGAACTGCTCATTTGCCCTCCCTATCCGTATCTGGGGAGCGTGGCTGCCGCGACGGCGGGAAGCAAGGTCGCGGTTGGGGCGCAAAATATCTCGGAACATCAGTCTGGGGCATACACGGGGGAGGTTGCTGCGTCGATGTTGCTCGATTGCGGCTGTGAATATGTGATTGTCGGGCACTCTGAGCGGCGCACGTTGTACGGTGAGTCGAGTTCTAATGTTGCCAGCAAGTTCAAGGCGGCGCTCGAGGCGGGACTGCGGCCGATCCTGTGCGTGGGGGAGACGCTTGAGCAGCGACAGGCGGAGAACACGGAAGCGGTAATCAACGAGCAGCTCAATGTGGTGATCGATGCTGTCGGTATCGCTGCGTTCGATAATGCTGTTATCGCCTATGAGCCTGTATGGGCAATCGGGACGGGAATGACCGCGACGCCGGAGCAGGCACAGGATGTGCATCGGCATATCCGGGATTTGTTGTCCTCGCAGGACGCCGCGATCGCAGAATCGATACAAATTCTGTACGGCGGCAGCATGAAAGGGGAGAATGCGGCAGGTTTGCTGACCATGCCGGACATTGATGGCGGCCTCATTGGCGGCGCATCGTTGAAAGCAGCAGATTTTTTGGCGATTGCAGAAGCAGCCGCCCAAGGTTGAGAGATTCATGGAAAATATTCAAAAAATTGCTCTTATTGTTCATACGCTGATCGCACTCAGCATAATTGCACTTGTCCTGTTGCAACGCGGCAAGGGTGCTGATGCTGGCGCGGCGTTCGGTGCGGGCGCATCCGGCACCGTTTTCGGTGCTCGGGGTTCCGGCAGCTTTTTCTCGCGCGCTACCGCGGTTCTGGCAACGGCGTTTTTCGCCAGTAGCCTGACATTGGCATACCTCAGCAGTCAGCGTGGCGGGGAGCAGGAAAGCTTGCTCGAAGGCGCACCAGCTGCTGAAGCTGAAGAAGTAGCTCCTGCCGAGGAAATCATCCCGCAAACGGACATGCCGACGCTGGATCCGGTTGAAGACGAGGTCGAGGCCGCCGAAGGCGAGGCCGATATGCCTGTACTCGAAGACGAGTGATGATTGCTCTGGTGGTGGAATTGGTAGACACGCTGTCTTGAGGGGGCAGTGGCGTAAGCCGTGCGAGTTCGAGTCTCGCCCAGAGCACCAATCATTTCTGTAAAGGGTTAGCCCCGCAAAGGGTGTATTCAGGGCGTGTCGCACTGCTACAATGCGCGCACATTCAGGGCGGCACACGCCATTACTTAAACCAAAAATGCTTCAAGAATACTTCCCCATCCTGGTCTTCCTCGGCGTCGCCGCGGGTATCGGATTGTTACTGCTCGGACTCGGGTTCCTGATTGGTTCCGGGGGCAAGGACGAGCAAAAGCTGTCCCCATACGAGTGCGGTTTCGAAGCGTTCGAAGACACGCGCACTAAATTCGATGTTCGCTATTACCTTGTGGCGATTCTGTTCATCATATTTGACCTCGAGATCGCATTCCTTTTTCCATGGGCTGTGTCTCTCGACAAAGTCGGTCACTTTGGGCTGCTGTCGATGGGCCTGTTCCTGGCCATACTCGTGGTCGGCTTCATTTACGAATGGAAGAAAGGGGCGCTCGAGTGGGACTAGCTCAAGAAGCAGAGGCCTCAGCTCCTGTCGCACACAATGGTGCCGGCGCGGCTGGCGAGAGTCTGCAGAAAAAAGGCTTCGTCGTTACCAGTGTCGATGCAGTCATGAACTGGGCGCGCACGGGTTCATTGTGGCCGATGACCTTTGGTCTGGCATGCTGCGCCGTTGAGATGATGCAGGCTGGCGCCTCGCGCTACGACCTGGACCGTTTCGGAATTATTTTCCGGCCGAGTCCGCGACAATCCGACTGCATGATCGTCGCCGGCACACTGACCAACAAGATGGCGCCGGCGTTGCGCAAGGTTTACGACCAGATGCCCGAGCCGCGCTGGGTGGTGTCGATGGGGTCCTGCGCCAATGGGGGTGGTTACTATCATTACTCCTACTCCGTGGTGCGGGGCTGTGACCGCATCGTTCCCGTTGACGTCTATGTGCCCGGCTGTCCTCCGACGGCGGAAGCCCTGATTTACGGGCTTATGCAGCTGCAAAGCAAAATTCGCCGCACGAGTACGATAGCCAGATAAATAAGAAGAAATGACGGATCGTTACGAGACATTGGCCGCTCGAATAGACGAGCGCTTCGGCGAGCAGATGGTTCGTGTCGCCTCGTCGTGCGGTGAATTGACGTACGAGGTGGATAAAGACGATTTGCACGTCGTTGCGACCGCCTTGCGTAATGAAGGCGAGTTCGGCTTCGAAATGCTGATTGATGTCTGTGGCGTCGACTACCTGAACTACGGCAGCGCCGAGTGGACGACGTCGAGTGCCTCAGGTACCGGGTTCAGCCGGGGAGTTGAACGCGAAGCCGTCATTCTGGATGAGTCCGATGAGTTTGATCCGCGGCGATTTGCTGTCGTCTATCACCTGTTGTCGATTCAGCACAACATGCGGCTACGGCTGCGTGCGTACACAGGAACCGACAACCCACCGATGATCGGTTCGGTGGTAGACATCTGGAACGGTGCCAACTGGTTCGAGCGCGAAGTCTTCGACTTGTTTGGAATTCTCTTCGTCGGGCATCCGGACTTGCGCCGCATCCTGACCGACTACGGCTTTGTCGGCCACCCGTTCCGTAAGGACTTTCCGCTGATCGGCAATGTCGAGGTGAGTTACGACGCCGAAAAAGGGCGCGTCGCGTACCAGCCGGTCAGTATCGAGCCACGCACGCTTGTGCCGCGCGTTATCCGCGACGACAACCGTTACTCCGAGGACCTGAAGGATCGTGCCGATGGCTGAGATCCAGAGTTACACGATGAACTTCGGTCCGCAGCATCCAGCCGCACATGGTGTATTACGCCTGGTGCTCGAGTTGGAAGGCGAGGTGATCCAGCGTGCCGACCCGCATATTGGCCTGTTGCACCGCGCCACCGAAAAGCTCGCGGAGTCCAAACCTTTCAACCAGACAATCGGCTACATGGATAGGCTCGATTACGTATCGATGATGTGTAACGAGCACGCCTATGTCATGGCGATAGAGAAAATGCTCGGCGTCGAAGTGCCGCTGCGGGCGCAATACATTCGCGTCATGTTCGACGAGATCACTCGCATCCTCAATCACCTGTTGTGGCTGGCGGGGCACGGACTCGATATCGGTGCGATGACGATGTTTCTGTACTGCTTCCGCGAGCGCGAAGACCTGATGGATTGCTACGAGGCGGTTTCTGGTACACGCATGCATGCGACGTACTACCGGCCCGGTGGCGTTTATCGAGACCTGCCGGACTCGATGCCCAAGTACCAAGAGTCGAAATTTCGCAGTAAGAAAGAAATTGACCGCCTGAACTCGATTCGGGATGGCTCGCTGCTCGATTTCATCGAGGCCTTTACCGACAGGTTCCCAGGCTGTGTGGACGAATACGAAACGCTGCTGACCGATAACCGTATCTGGAAACAACGCACCGTGAATATTGCTGTTGTGTCACCGGAACGCGCGATGCAACTCGGTTTCACGGGCCCGATGCTGCGCGGCTCTGGCGTCGAGTGGGATCTGCGCAAGAAGCAGCCCTATGACGTCTACGACCAGGTTGATTTCGATATTCCGGTGGGACTCAATGGCGATTGCTACGACCGTTATCTCGTGCGCATCGAGGAAATGCGGCAGTCCAATCGAATCATTAAACAATGCGTCGATTGGCTGCGGGAGAATTCGGGCCCGGTTATGGTCGACGACCATAAAGTTGTTGCGCCAACACGAGTCGAGATGAAAGACGACATGGAGTCGTTGATTCATCATTTCAAACTGTTTACCGAGGGCTATTGCGTGCCGGAAGGTGAGGCTTATGCGGCTGTTGAGCATCCCAAGGGCGAATTCGGTATCTACATCGTTTCGGACGGCGCCAACAAACCGTATCGCGTCAAGATTCGGGCCCCTGGCTTTGCACATATTTCGGCCATGTCCGAAATGGTCGAAGGCCATATGCTGGCCGACGTCGTCGCCGTAATCGGCACACAGGACATCGTGTTTGGGGAGGTGGATCGATGAGGACCGATCTGCTGTCCGATCACGTCAAAGACGAGATCGACCACTGGAAAGCACGCTTTCCCGAAGGCAGGCAACGCTCGGCGGTCATCAGTGCGTTGCACGCCGTGCAACACGAGAATGATGGCTACCTGACAGCTGAACTCATGAATGCCGTTGCCGACTACCTGAATCTGCCGACGATTCATGTCTATGAAGTCGCAACCTTTTATTCGATGTTTCAGACCAAACCGGTTGGGCGTCACAACGTTGCAATATGCACCAATATCTCCTGCATGTTGCGGGGCGCTGACGATATCGTCGAGCATGTAGAAGGCAAACTCGGTATCAAGCTCGGCGATAGCACCGAGGACGGCCGCATTTATCTCAAGCGCGAGGAAGAATGCCTGGCGGCATGCTGCGGCGCGCCGATGATGATGGTCGATCACAAATATCACGAAAACCTGACGACCGGCCAGATCGATGAAATTCTGGACGGGCTCGACTGATGGCCTACGATCACAATCTGACCTGCTTCAGTACTTTCGGCGAAGAGGAATCCTGGACGCTGCGGTGCTACGAGAAACACGGTGGCTACGAGGCGTGGCGGAACATTCTTGCTGGCAAGATGACGCCCGAAGGGGTGATCGACGAGGTCAAGGCGTCAGGATTACGAGGGCGCGGCGGCGCAGGTTTCCCAACCGGCCTGAAATGGACGTTCATGCCCAAGGCTGCCAGCGTCCAGAAGTATCTTGTCTGCAATTCCGACGAGAGCGAACCCGGAACTTGTCACGACCGCGAGGTACTGCGCTACAACCCGCACGCACTGGTCGAAGGTATGGCCATTGCGGCGTACGCAATGGGTGCGACCGTTGCATACAACTACATTCGCGGTGAGTTCATCGATGAGCCGATACCGCGCTTCGAGGCCGCGGTAAGAGAGGCCTATGATGCCGGCTTGCTCGGCAAGGATATCCAGGGCTCGGGCATTGATGTCGATCTTCATGCCTTTGTGGGCGCCGGAGCCTATATCTGTGGCGAGGAAACAGCCTTGCTCGAGTCCCTCGAGGGTAAGCAGGGCAAGCCTCGCTTCAAGCCGCCGTTCCCGGCGGGTTATGGCTTGTACGGCAAGCCGACGACAATCAACAACACGCAGAGTCTTGCCAGCGTCCCGGCGATTATTCGCAATGGTGCGGTTTGGTTTGCGGCGCTGGGACCCGAGGGTTCTGGTGGTACCGCGCAGTTCTCCGTATCCGGCCATGTCGAGAATCCTGGCAACCATGAACTGCCGATGGGCATCCCGTTTAAAGACCTCATCGACATCTGTGGCGGCATCTGGAAGGGCCGCAAGCTCAAGGCGGTGATCCCGGGCGGTTCATCGTGCCGCGTGTTGCCCGCCGAGATCATCGAGAACTGCACGATGGACTACAACTCATTGCAGGAAGCCGGTTCCTCTTTCGGTACGGGCGCCGTAATTGTCATGGACGAGACGACCGACATGGTACGAGTTCTGCGGCGGATATCCCGTTTCTACATGGCCGAATCGTGTGGACAGTGCACGCCGTGTCGTGAGGGCACCGGTTGGTTGTATCGCATGCTGTCCAGGATTATTGACGGGCAGGGCACGGAAGAAGACCTGGATAAGCTTGTCGACGTTGCTAACAAGATCGAAGGGCACACGATTTGTGCGCTTGGCGATGCCGCGGCATGGCCCGTACAGAGTTTCCTCAAACATTTCCGCCACGAATTTGAGTACATGGTCCGAAACCACGGTCTCAGCATCGTTGACGACCCGTCGGAGGCCGCAGCGTAGGCATGAGTGACGACGTCGTAAATATTGAGGTCGACGGCAAGCCGGTCGAAGCGAAGCGGGGCCAGATGGTGATCGAGGTTACTGACGCTGTTGGTGCCTATGTGCCGCGGTTCTGTTATCACGAGAAATTGAGCATCGCAGCTAATTGCCGCATGTGCCTGGTTGAAGTCGAGAAAGCGCCGAAGCCGTTACCTGCATGTGCAACGCCTATTAATGAGGGCATGAGGGTCTTCACCAAGTCGCCGAAGGCTATCGCAGCACAAAAAGCGACGATGGAATTCCTGTTGATCAATCACCCGCTCGATTGTCCGATTTGCGACCAGGGTGGTGAGTGCGAGTTGCAGGACCTGGCCATGGGTTACGGCCGTGACGTGAGCCGCTACAACGACGGCAAGCGCGTCGTCAAAGATAAGGACATCGGCCCGCTGATATCGACTGATATGACGCGTTGCATCCACTGCACACGCTGTGTGCGTTTTGGTGAGGAGGTTACCGGCAGACCGCAACTCGGTACTACCGAGCGTGGTGAGAACATGAAGATCGGCACCTACATTGAACAGAGTGTTGATCACGAGATGTCGGCCAACATTATCGATCTGTGCCCGGTTGGTGCCCTGAACAACAAGCCGTATCGATACAGCGCGCGCGCCTGGGAAATGGTGCAGCGAGAGACCGTGTCGCCCCACGATTGTGTTGGCTCGAACATGTATGCGCACGTGTTGCGTGGAACCGTCAAGCGCATCGTGCCGCGAGAGAACGAGAGCATCAATGAGACCTGGCTGGCCGACCGCGATCGATTCAGTTATGAGGCCATTTACAGCGCCGATCGTCTGCAAACGCCGATAATCAAGGAAAGTGGCGAGTGGCACGAGATCGACTGGGAAGAGGCGCTGAACGTCGCAGCCCAACGTCTTAAACAGGTGGACGGCGACAAAGTGGGCATGCTGGCCTCACCAAGCGCCACGCTGGAAGAAGGTCATCTTTTGTCGCGGCTCACAGAGCACCTTGGCTCACCGAACATCGATCATCGCATCGAACGACGTGATTTCTCTGACGACAAGAACGATCCGGCATTCCCATGGCTGGGATGCAACATTGCCGATATTGAGGACCATGACGCAATTTTCGTCATTGGCTCCAATCTCCGGCAGGAAGCGCCAATCATCGCGCACCGCGTCAGGAAGGCCGCGATGGCAGGCGCCAGCGTCAATTTCGCGAGCAGTGAAGAACACGAATACTTTTTTGACATCGATACCTACCTGTCCGGCGCAGGGCTGGCCGAATTATTGACGGGTGATGCAATCGAAATTGTCGTCGATAAGCTCAAGAAGGCGGACAACCCGCTCGTGCTGCTCGGCAACATAGCCGGCCGGCACGAAGCGTTCAGCACTGTGCGTGCACTTGCCGCACAAATTGCGGCCTCGGTAAACGCGACGTTTGGTACGTTGTCACCAGGAGCGAATGGCGCGGGCCTGAGCCTCGCCGGGGTATTGCCAAAGTCAGAGAATGGCCTGAATGCTGCCTCCATGCTGGACGGTAAGCTCGATGCGGTCGTCTTGCACGGCATTGAGCCTGATACCGATTTGCACGCGGTTGATGATGCGGTTGGAAAACTGGTCAAGCAGGGTTTCGTTATTGCGTTGACGGCATTTGACTCGGCGGCTCTTCGGGAGTCGGCCGACCTGATGTTGCCAATCGGTACGTTTGCCGAAACGTCCGGTACGTTCGTCAATGTTGCGGGAACCTGGCAGAGCTTTGGCGGCGTCGCCAATCCGATTGGCGAGTCTCGCCCCGCCTGGAAAGTCCTGCGAGTGATCGGCAACCTGGTCGAGGCGGATGGGTTTGATTACCTGACGTCAGAAGACGTACGCGATGAAATAGCTGCACAACTGGGTGATATCGAGGCAGCCGCATATAGCGGCAAGGCCAAACCTGCCAAGCTCAACGGTGAAGATGCGCCTGAGTCCGAAATCGACGTGCCTATCTACTCGGTTGATGGTCTCGTGCGGCGTGCAACAGCGTTGCAGTTGACGACTGCGGCCAGAGTTTCGGCAGAGGACAAGAGCTGATGCCCGAGTTTCTTGCCAGCCTGGTACCGGGATTCGCCATGGACCTGTGGAACTGGTTTCCGCCACTTTGGCAGTACCTCTTTACGGTCATTTTCAAGATTCTCATCGTGACGATTGGCGTCATCCTGACTGTCGCGTTTTCGACGTACTTTGAACGCAAGGTCATCGGCAGCATGCAGGGTCGCGTCGGGCCCAATCGCGTAGGGCCGTTGGGCCTGGGCCAGCCGTTTGCCGATGTCTTCAAGCTACTGTTCAAAGAAGTTATCGTGCCGTCGAAGTCCAACAAATTCCTGTTCGTTATCGCACCGCTGCTGACACTGATTCCGGCGCTTGCGACCTGGGCGGTTATTCCGCTCAACGACTGGTTCGTCATCGCCGATATCAACGCCGGCCTGCTTTACGTCCTGGCGCTGACCTCAGTCGGTGTCTATGGCGTCATCCTTGCCGGCTGGGCGACCAACTCAAAATATGCGTTCCTGGGCGCAATGCGTTCGGCCGCGCAAATCGTCGCTTACGAGATCGCAATGGGTTTTGCACTGGTTGGTATTCTGATGGCGGCCGGTAGCCTGAATCTCGGCGATATAGTAAGCGCCCAGGCCGGTGGATTGAGTCATTGGTTCCTGTGGCCGCTGCTGCCGCTGTTTATGGTGTACTGGATTGCAGGTGTCGCGGAAACAAACCGTGCGCCGTTTGACGTCGCCGAAGGTGAGTCGGAAATTGTGGCCGGATTCCACGTTGAGTACTCGGGCGTCGCATTCGTGCTGTTCTTCCTGGCCGAATACGCGAACATGATTCTTATTTCCACTCTGACTGCGGTCTTTTTCCTGGGCGGCTGGGCGTCGCCGTTCGAAGGTATCGCGTTCTTCGAGCTGTATCACGACAACCTGTTCTTCGGCTGGTTCTTCGGTGGTGGATACCCGTGGCTGTTCATCAAGATGGCGTTCTTCATGTATGTATTCTTCTGGCTGCGGGCGACGTTTCCACGTTATCGCTATGACCAGATCATGCGCCTTGGCTGGAAGGTCTTCATTCCCATAACCATCATCTGGATCGCCGTAGAAGGCGCCATGGCATGGTTTGAAGTCGGGCCCTGGGCCGGGCTGACAGGGTAGGGGCAGGCGATGAATCGAGTAATCAGTTACATCAAGACGTTTACCCTGTGGGAGCTCCTCAAAGGACTGTCGGTTACGCAGAAAAATTTCTTCCGCAAGAGCATCACGCTCGAGTATCCGGATGAGAAAACACCACAGTCGCCGCGTTTCCGTGGTCTGCACGCGTTGCGCCGGTATCCGAACGGTGAGGAGCGCTGCATTGCCTGCAAGTTGTGCGAAGCAGTTTGCCCGGCGCTGGCCATCACCATCGAGTCGAATGTCGGCGAAGACGGCACACGCCGTACCAGCCGCTACGACATCGATCTTTTCAAGTGTATTTATTGCGGCTTCTGCGAAGAAGCCTGCCCGGTAGACGCGATCGTCGAGACACGCATCCACGAGTACCACATGGAGGAGCCGGGCGAGAACATCATGACCAAGGACAAGCTGTTGGCAATTGGCGAGAAGTACGACGCGATGATCTCGGCCGACAAGGCCGCCGACGCGAAGTACCGGTAGGGCACAGGATGACATTTCAGGCAGTTCTCTTTTACATGTTTGCGGTCGTAATGATCGGCGCGGCGCTTGGCGTAGTGTTCTCACGCAATCCGGTGCATGCCGTCATGTTCCTGGTCCTGACATTTTTCCAGAGCGCGTGCCTGTGGTTGCTTGCCGAGGCGGAGTTCCTCGCCATCGTGCTTGTTCTCGTCTATGTCGGCGCTGTCATGGTGCTGTTCCTGTTCGTCGTCATGATGCTCGATATCGAGGTCGAGACGATCCAGCGTGGCCTGACACGTTATTCGTTCCTGGGCATCGGCGTCGCGCTGCTGATGGCATTCGAACTCGTGCAACTGATCTGGATGCGCAGCCAGGCGGACGTCGTTGCTACGGGTTTTGCGCCAACGCCGGAAGGTTATTCGAATACCAAGGCGCTTGGTTCTGTGCTCTACACCGAGCATGTCTACGCATTTGAAATTGCGGCGGTCATCCTTCTACTCGCGATCGTCGCCGCCATTACGCTGACGATGCGCAAGCGTCCGGGGTTGAAGATCCAGAATATTGCAAAACAGGTTGCCGTCAGGGCAAAGGACCGTATCCGCGTCGTGAAGATGGACGCGGAGAAGAAGCGATGATCGGCCTGTCGCACTACCTGACGTTGTCGGCGATGCTGTTCGTCCTGAGCATTGCTGGCATCGTCATCAACCGCCGCAACCTGATCCTGTTCCTGATGTGCATCGAATTGATGCTGCTTGCCGTTAACTTTAATTTCGTCGCGTTTTCCCGGCATCTCGGCGATGAGACGGGACAGGTATTCGTATTTTTTATTCTGACGGTTGCTGCTGCTGAAGCTGCGATCGGGCTCGCGATACTCGTCGTGCTGTTCCGCAATCGGCGCTCCATCAACGTGCAAGAACTCAACACGATGAAGGGCTAGGTCGGGATGCTGAACTACTACCTGGCAATCGTACTTGTGCCGCTGCTGGCCGCCATCGTGGCCGGCTTGTTTGGCAAGCAGATCGGCAGGGCGGGTTCGCACTGGATCACGATTCTCGCCGTAGGCCTGTCATTTGCGCTGTCTGTCGTCGTGCTGAAAACGTTCGTCATGGACGGTGCGCAGGCCGAGAACATTAGCGTCTACACCTGGGCAGTCACCGACGGCCTGCGCATGGAGATCGGCTTCCTCGTCGATCGCCTGAGCGCGCTGATGATGGTTGTGGTTACGTTCGTGTCATTCATGGTGCACATCTACACCGTCGGCTACATGGCCAACGATCCGGGCTACCAGCGCTTCTTCAGTTACATCTCCCTGTTCACGTTCTCGATGCTGATGTTGGTGATGTCCAACAACTTTCTGCAGCTGTTTTTCGGCTGGGAAGCGGTTGGGCTCGTGTCGTATCTCCTCATTGGGTTCTGGTTCAAGCGGGAGTCGGCGATCTTCGCCAACCTCAAGGCCTTTCTCGTTAATCGTGTCGGTGACTTCGGTTTCATACTCGGGATCGCAGGTGTGGTGATGTTCACCGGTTCATTGGATTATGCAGAGGTGTTTGCGAGTGCCGACCATATGGCGGCGCAGAACATTGAACTGTTCTCGGGAACGCCCTGGAACGCGATGACGGTCGTTTGCATCCTTTTGTTCATTGGCGCCATGGGTAAGTCAGCGCAAGCGCCGCTGCACGTCTGGCTGCCCGACTCGATGGAAGGCCCGACGCCTATCTCTGCATTGATCCACGCGGCAACGATGGTGACAGCAGGTATTTTCATGGTGGCCCGCATGTCGCCATTGTTCGAGTTATCGGAAACGGCGCTGGCCGTTGTGATTATCATCGGTGCGATCACCGCATTCTTCATGGGCTTGCTCGGCATCGTGCAAAACGATATCAAGCGTGTCGTTGCCTACTCAACGCTGTCCCAGCTCGGTTACATGACGGTTGCGCTGGGCGCATCTGCTTATAGCGCCGCAATCTTCCACCTGATGACGCATGCGTTTTTCAAGGCGCTGCTGTTCCTGGCCGCTGGTTCGGTGATCATCGCGATGCATCACGAGCAGGACATTCGCAAGATGGGTGGTCTGCGCAAGTACATGCCGATTACGTACTGGACTGCATTGATTGGCTCGCTGGCCCTGATCGGCTTCCCGGGCAGCGGCGGCTTCTTCTCGAAGGATCTTCTCATTGAAGCCGTCCATGAATCGCACTGGGAGGGGCAGGGTGCGATCTACTGGATTTCTTACCTAAGCGTACTTCTAGGAGTATTCGTTACAGCGTTGTATTCATTCAGAATGTTCTTCCTCGTGTTTCACGGTGAAGAGCGCATGGATGCCGAGACGAAGTCACACCTGCACGAGACCTCGGCCGTCGTCACGGTGCCATTGATCCTGCTGGCCATACCGTCAGCTATTGTTGGCTGGTACACGGTGGAGCACGTGTTGTTCGGCCCGTTCTTCGACAACGCACTTTACGAGACCTCACGGCATGACGTTATTGCGCGCATGGCCTCCGAATGGCACGGACCATTCGATCTGGTCACCCATGCGTTCCAGACACCGATATTCTGGCTTGCCGCCGCCGGTGTATTAACAGCGTGGTTCCTGTACCTGAAACGCCCCGACATACCGGAGACGATCAAGAACAAGCTGACGGGTCTCTACAACCTGCTCGATCGCAAGTACTACATGGACGACCTGTACATCAACGGCTTTGCGGCCTGGGGTCGTTCGTTCGGTAATTTCCTGTGGCAGAAGGGAGACGAGCTTGTCATTGACGGCATTATCGTCAATGGAACGGCCAACTCAATCGGCAGGCTGGCAGGGGTCATGCGCCAGATCCAGACCGGATACCTCTACACCTATGCGTTTGCAATATTCATCGGGCTGACAGCGTTACTTAGCTGGCTGATCTGGTTCCGGTAGAGGCGAAATGGACTTCTCCCCGTACATACTCAGTATCCTGACCTGGCTGCCCATCGTCGGGGGTGTACTGCTGCTCGCCATTGGTGATGACGACGATGTAACGTCATCACGTTCGGCCACGATGCGCATCGTCGCCCTGAGCATGTCGCTTCTGACTTTTATTCTGAG
>Ga0255052_10000037_pt1 | contig 85687 bp, 83 predicted proteins | sample JV7_2_21_MG_FD_188632 | JGI IMG/M metagenome (GOLD analysis project Ga0255052, IMG submission 188632) | Seawater microbial communities from Jervis Inlet, British Columbia, Canada - JV7_2_21 | ecosystem: Environmental > Aquatic > Marine > Inlet | place: Canada: British Columbia | collected...
CCGTCAAATTGTTGATGCCACTACTGTTTGTAGCGCTGATCGTCATGGTCATTTACGGTGCAGTCGCGGGTGATATGGGCACAGCGATGACCTTCATGCTGCAGCCCGATTTTTCCAAGCTGACATTCCAGACCGTCATGGTTGCGATTGGCCAGGCATTCTTCTCAATTGGAATAGGCATGGCTGCATTGATCACGTTCGGCGCCTACCTGCCGAGAGGGATTTCTATCCCCGGCTCAGCATTCACTATTGTGCTGGCAGACACGGGCGTGGCGCTGCTCGCGGGCTTTGCAATCTTCCCACTGGTGTTTGCCTTCGGTCTTGAACCTTCGAGTGGTTCGGGCCTGATCTTCAAGACCTTGCCGCTGGCTTTCGGGCAAATGCCCGGCGGGCAGTTCTTTGGCGCGATGTTTTTCGTGTTGCTGATCGCGGCCGCTATGTCATCGTGCATTGGCTGCAGCGAGGCGGTCGTATCCTGGGTCGGCGAGCGTTGGGGCGTCGATCGTCAGAAGGGTGTTCTTTATACCGTGGGCGCAGCCTGGCTCGTGGGCATTCTCTCGATCATGTCGCTGGGCGAGTGGGTGGACTATTACCCGCTTGACTTCATTCCGGCGTTCGAAGGCAAGACTATATTTGATGCACTCGATTTTCTCGCCGCGAATATTCTCTTGCTCGTCGGCGCACTGCTGACCAGCATCTTTTTCGGCTGGTTGGTGCCGAAAGCCCTGAGACTGCAGGAAACCGGTTTAACGGACGGTGTCGCTTACTCGGTCTGGATTACACTCGTCCGCTTGCTGATCCCGCCGATCCTGTTCGTATCGCTGGTGCTCGGCATTACCGAGTAGCATTGTGGGAGCGGCTTCAGTCGCGGCTGAAGCCGCTCCCACAGTTTTCTAGTACGCCGTCAGGGGCTTACCGGCCGCCGGCACGATGAGCTCCGAGTTCTGCCCGAGGAACAACACGGGCATTGACTCGATCTCCATGCCGATGTTGCGGACGACGGCAAAGTGCAAGTGCGGCCCACTCGAGAAACCGGTATTGCCCGAATCTGCAATGTACTGACCGCGTTGCACGCGATCACCGGGTTCAACGCGAATCGAGTTGGTATTCAGATGAGCATAGATGGCATAGGTGCCATCGTCGTGCAGGATGCGAATGACGTTAGCACTTGGTCCGTCCTTGGCCGGGTCCATACCACCACGAAAGTTACTTGCCGCAACGTCGAAGACGACGCCGCCGCGCGACGCCATGATGTCTGTGCCAATCGGCATCGCGATGTCTACGGCGTGATAGCTGTCACGAGTAATATGTGTCGCGACCTGGGGATACGCTTGCGTAACCGGGTGATTCGTCGCGATCGCAAATGGCGCACGATAGGCTTGTTCAGTCCGATGGCGCACGTTGGGCTCGCCGGCAAGGTACTGGTACTGATACTCGAGGAAGGGTTGTGAGCCATCCTCGAGGAGGCCGAGGGCGAGCAGCGAATGGTCACTCCGCGCGGGGACTACCCAGCGTAGCTCCTGATCGGGATGCGGAAATTCAATGCCCTGGATCGTGCGAATTGTCACCTTCAGTTCAATCGGAGCATAGGACTGATTATGCGCTACCAACTCGACAATACGGCCTTCAAAACCATGCGTGACCGAAATTTCCGATCCGCCATTCGTAGAGCCCTCGAGCTGGCGTATTTCGACAACGCGCTCATCGTCCGGCGGGCGGTCTGAATAGATCCACTCGCCATCAGGGCCACGATACTTGTACATCGACTGCGCCTCGGCCATCCCGCCGACCGCAATCGCCAGGATTAGCGCGATCAGAATCGCTTCAGGTGCCGATTCTTGTGCGCCGCCAACCATCGTCGGTCCGTTTGATTTCATACGCCGGCCAGTACTGGTTATCCAGTTTTAGCGTGATGACTTCGACAACATCGTTCCATGTCACCGTTTTCAGGCGCACCGACTCACGATCTTTTTTCGCCGACACCGCGGCGATAAATGCCTCCAGATCCGGCGTCGGCGTTTCGTCCACTTCGATGACCCGACGCCCGGCCCAAAGCCCATAACGTGTCGCCGGCGATCCGTAGCTGAAGAAAGCGACATACACGCCATAAGGGTCGATCCCGCGTTGTGCAGCCATGGGCCGATGTGGATCCTGAATCAGCGCACCTGCCCATGATACTGCGCGGTCGATGCCCCGGCCGTCCAGAATGGCTGTCTCGATTTCAATCTCGCGAGTCTCTCCGTTTCGCCATACGGTGACCGTGACCTGGGGTTTCTGCACTGCCTTCTCGAGGCTACGAAACGTCGTTACCACGTTGCCATCTATGGCCAGGATCATGTCGCCATTACGCAGTTTGCTCGACGCATCGGTGCCTGCGACCAACCGCGCCACGCTAAGCGCGCGCCGATTCACCGGGTTATCAGCCTCAAGTCGCTCCAGCCATGCCTCGTCGACGCCCATATTGCGCGCCGCAAACAGTGGTGAGTACATGAACTCGGCTTCGAGCGAAAAGAACGGCCGCCCTTCCCTCACGATATCCACGAATTCCATAACAAGGTCAGCGCCGACACCCCGGTTTACCTGGGTACTGTCGCCGCCCGATTGAATAGCAAAGCTCGACCACATTGCCGATACACGTCCGCGCTTGTCGACGAGCACTCCGTCGTACTCCGTCGGCGCATTGACGAGGCTGATGCCTTCGATATTGGAGTCCCGAAATCGCAGTGTCCGCGACAACGGCAGGTTCAGCGGACTAACCGATGACACCGTGCTGCGCTGGTGGACGAGCTGGTGGTCGCCTTTGATGCCCACTACCCAGACATCATCGCCCGGCTTGAGCTCAGTCGGGTTAAACGTCGCGGCCCTGACAGCCGTATCATTGATCGTTGCCGGGTCGTAGGAAACGATTGCCAGGTTGTGCAAAGGATGCAACTGCTCGACCTGCGCTTTGACTTCGAGAGAGCCCGCAAACGTAACCGTCACGTCGCCGACGGCAATAGGCACGGTGTTGCGATCGACGACGACCAGCCCACGTTTCTTGTCGACGATGACTCCTGTTCCGTAGTAGTGACGGTCAGCGACGCCTGACAGCGTATAAGGCAGGTCAAATGTCACAACGACCAGTGATGACGCGATCACCTTGACCCTGGGGTCATCATAATTCTTCAGTTCCGTGTGGCCGATCTTGGGTGGCGCGGGCTCCGGACCGGGTCCAAGTTCGCGGCATGGCCATACGCCCGTCTCATCGTCACGTGAGCATCGCCTTGCAGGAAACCAGACACGGTCCATCTCGAGGGATCGAACGATACTGTTCTGCGGATTGTCCATCGTTACATAGCGCAATTGCTCGCGCTCGCCGTCCGCCAAGCCGTCGAGTGCTGCTTCGAAATCATCGATGTTGTTGACCGGTTCACCGCCGAACTCAGTTATTACAGAGCCGCGTGGAATCGCTGCTTTCGACAACAGGTAACCCGGATTGGCCACGTAAACACCGGTGGGTGAGCGATTGTAGTGGCGCGCCTGCTGGTACGACAGGTTGTTAACGATCGCGTCACCGAACTCGAGGAATTCATTCGGCGATATCGCATTAAGGTCGGTGACAAGCACGTTTTCAACGACGCTGCGGCCACCACGTTCCACTTCGATTTCGATTTCGGCGCCGACATGGTCGTCGAGAATCGCCGCCAGCGGCACAAATTCGGTGACGAGCCCGCCATTCACTCTGATGAGTATGTCGCCGGGCGCCAGTTTACCGGCCGCCGGTGACTCCGGAATGACCTGTTCGACGGTCAGCATGCCGGTCTGCTCGGGATCTGAAAGTCGTGCGAGGCGCTCCGATTCGTCGCTCAGGCCCAGTCGGTCGAGTTCGTCGAATGCCTTGAGTTCAAACATGGTCTGCAAAGTGCCACGGGTAACCGGCTCGCCCTGCCGAATGAGATCCAGCGCGCGGTGAATTCGATCGAGTGGCAGGAAGAAGCTGCTGGCCGCCGAATTGTTGGCTCCCGCGTTGAGCGCAACAACTTCGCCGTCGATATTGACGACTGGCGATCCCGACGAACCGCCCGATGTGCCTGACGCCGCCTGCAGGTAGAACGTATTGAAGTCGTTGTACTTGCCACGACCGTAGTCCGGCGCCTTGCGATCAAGACGGGCGATCGTGCCAGCCAGTATCGACAGCTGCTCGCCAGCGTCGTTACCGATAACGCGAATCTCGCGGCCGATTCCGGCACCGTCGGGAACCAGCGGCAACTCGGCAGGTGTAATGTAGTGGAGCTCGGCCGGGTCGTAGCGGAAGAACCCGAAATCATGCACGGGATCGCGGTAAACAGGCGTCAGCCAAACCTCTTCATTGTTGCGAAATATCGCCTCAGCTACCACCGGCCCCGGCGTCACCACGTGCCGGTTCGTCAGGATCAGGCCACGCTCGGCGTCAACGACGAAGCCGGTCGCCTGGCTCGACGAATTCCACTCGGTATCAAAGGCCCGCGTGCTATCGACACGGATCGACACAACGCCGGACGAGATGCGCTCGAGTGTCTCGGTCCAGGCCGTGTCCTCGGCCGCAATGGCCGTAATAGTCAGCGAAAGCGCTGCGAGGGCAGCGAGTATTTTTATTCGTGTCATAGGTTAACTGGACCGGCCAGCTGCACAACGGTTCCCGATAATACCGTCATTGCAAGACTGAAGGGCGAAGCAATCCACAAAACGGGCTTTGAATGGTCACAAAGGCACCGAACGCCGGTACGCACCCTCGCTTAATTTCGTGCGCCGTCCATGCATTGTCCCGCCACGTCGGGAGCGCGCTCAAATCGTCCTCCGCTTGCTTGGGCGTCCTGCGTCGCTGCGCTTCGCACGACGCTCGCGCGCGCACCCGGCGCTCGGGCCCCTACAATGATCGCGGGACCCGCGAGCGCGGGTGTCTATCGACCGAAGTAAAGCGCAGCGAAGCGAGCCATGAGGGAGAGAGACACCCGGCTCAAGTGGTCGTGTGACAATCGTTATTTAACGTCAGGTTGGTACTTCAGGTCCGGCTGGCGTGCGGCTTTGACGTCATCGAGGCGACGTACCGGCATTTTGTACGGTGCCTCCTTGAAGCTCGTGCCTTTCTCCTTCGCTTCAGTGGCAATCGCGATCATCGCATCGACGAAATTATCCAGCGTTTCCTTACTTTCCGTTTCGGTCGGCTCGATCAGCAGGCACTCGGGTACGAGCAGCGGAAAATACGTCGTCGGCGCGTGGTAGTTGCGATCGAGCAGAGCCTTGGCGACGTCCATTGCCGTCAAGCTGTATTCCTTGGCTTCGTTCTTCAACGTCACGATGAATTCGTGGCTCGCGCGTCGATTCGGAAATGCCAGCTCGAAGCCAGCATCATGCAGCCGCACCTGCAGGTAGTTGGCGTTGAGCGTCGCGTACTCAGCGAGGCGCTTCATACCGTCGCGGCCGACCATGCGCATGTAGACATACGCACGCAACAGCACACCGGCATTGCCCATGAAGCCCGACAAACGGCCGATCGAGTGTGGCATGTCTTCTTCGGTGACCCAGTCGTAGTATTTTTCGCCGTCCTTGCATTGTCCCGCTACGTCGGGAGCGCGCTCCGCGATGATCGGGATCGGCATGTATGGTAGCAGGCGCTCGCCAACGCCGATCGCACCGGAACCCGGACCGCCACCGCCATGCGGCGTCGAGAATGTTTTGTGCAGGTTCATGTGAATAACGTCGAAGCCCATGTCACCAGGACGAACTTTGCCGCAGATGGCGTTGAGATTGGCACCGTCGTAGTACAGCAACCCACCTGCATCTCTGACGACGTGCTCGACTTCGACAATGTCGCGCTCGAATACACCGAGTGTGGACGGGTTCGTCAGCATGATACCGGCCGTCTTCGGGCCGACGACGCCCTTTAGCGCTTCGAGGTCAATGTCACCATCCGGGCCGGTCGGCACTTCGACCGCTTTGCAGCCGCACATCGTCGCCGTGGCCGGATTAGTGCCATGCGCCGCGTCAGGAACGATGATCTCATCGCGCTCGGAATCACCATGCTCGTCATGGTAGGCGCGAATCATCGCGACACCCGCCAGTTCGCCCTGCGCACCGGCCATCGGCGTTAGAGACACACCGACCATGCCCGTCACTGCCTTGAGCATTTCCTGCAACTCGAACATGCACTTCATGAAGCCCTGACCGTGGCTGACCGGGCCGAGTGGATGCCGACCCGCGAAGCCCGGCAGTAACGCCAGCGAGTTGCAGGCGCGCGGATTGTATTTCATCGTGCAGGAGCCGAGCGGATAAAACTGCGTATCGATCGAGAAATTCTTTTGCGACAGGCGCGTGTAATGACGCACGACCTGCAGCTCCGAAGCTTCGGGCAATAACGGCTCGTCGTCGCGCAGGAAGGACTGCGGAATCGAAGTGTCCGACGGATTCAACGGTGCCTGCGCATACGCGCGGCGGCCACTGCGAGATTTTTCAAAAATCAATGTGCTCATTCTGCTCTCAGTCTCCGCCGGCGCCTATGCCCAACGCCTTCAATGCTGCGCCGTAATTCGGCTCATTCGTAATGTCTTCAATATATTCATGGTGCACGACCGTGTTGTTCTCATCCAGTACGACAATCGCGCGCGAGAACATGCCAGCCAGCGGCCCGTCGACAATCTGCACGCCGTAGTTTTCACCGAAGCCTGCGTGGCGAATGGCGGACAGCCCGATCACGTGTTTGAGTTCGTGTTGTTCCGCGAAGCGGCGGTGCGCGAACGGCAGGTCGTACGAAACCATCAGCATTGCGACATCCTCGTGGTCTTCGGCCAGGCGGTCGAACTCGACGCACGACTTACCGCATATCGGCCGGTCGATGCTGACGAAGATATTGAACACCTTACGCTTGCCCATAAAGTTGGCCAGCGTGACATCCTGCAACTCCGTGTTGACAAGCGACACGTCGGGTGCGCACGATCCCAGCGCCGGCAATTCACCAAATGTTCGATACGTTCCGCCGAGATATTTGACCACAGCCATGCTCAAGCCGATTTCCTGTTTTCTGCGCCAAGAATTTCGCCCATCGTCGTAACGTAGGCTTCAATATCGGCGTCCGTTTTCGTCTCGGTTGCACAAACCAGCAGAGAATTGTCCAATTCCGGCATTGCCGCCGACAGGTCATAGCCACCGAGAATGTTCCTTGCAGCCAATGCATCGAGCACAGGTGCAACGGGCCGGTCCAACCGCAGCGCAACTTCGTGGAAATACGGCCCATCCAGCAAGCGCTCAATGCCGTCAATCGCCGTCAGCCCAGCCACGAGTTTGGCAACGTTTTGGTGTGACCGGGTTGCGACAGAACGCAGGCCATGGAAACCGACAAGCGCCATGTAGATTGTCGCGGCCGTGACCATCAGGCCCTGGTTGGTGCAGATATTCGATGTCGCCTTCGAACGCCGGATATGCTGCTCACGAGCCTGCAGTGTCAGTACAAATCCAATCTTGCCATCGAGGTCCGTCGTGCGGCCGATGATGCGACCCGGCATTTGCCTTACATGTTTTTGCTTGCAGGTCATAAAGCCGAAGTAGGGCCCGCCTGATGACAGTGGCACACCGAGCGGCTGACCTTCGCCAATGGCGATATCGGCGCCTTCCGTGCCCCAGTGGCCAGGTCCCTTGAGCACTGCGAGAGACGTCGGATTGACGATCGCAATTACCATCGCGCCCTGAGCATGTGCCCAATCCGTCAGTCGGTCGACGTCTTCCAGTGTGCCTGGGAACGACGGCTGCTGAATGACCACCGCAACCGGGCCGTCTCCCTGCGGAAGTTCCGCCACGGCATTGCCGGTCACCCTGTCCATGTCGAGCCGCTCAAACGTGATGTTTTGTGTGCCAGCAATAGCCTCGGCGACCTTTTGATAAACGGGATTAACGCCCGGCGCCAGCAGGATGCGGCCATTCTTCACTCTGCGATTACTGCGCACCGCCATGAGTGCCGCCTCGGCCAGCGCCGACGCACCGTCGTAGAGCGAGGCGTTGCTGACGTCGAGCCCGGTGAGTTCGGTGATCATCGTCTGATACTCGTAGATCGTCTGCAGCGTGCCCTGGCTGGCTTCAGCCTGGTACGGCGTGTAGGCACTGTAGTACTCGCCGCGCGTCGCGATATCCCAAACGGCCTGCGGAATGTGATGCTCATAGGCGCCGGCGCCTATGAAACACAACGGTGCGCCATCCTGGGCCGCACGCTCGCGCATCAGGCGTGTAATCGCCATCTCGCTCATGGCGTCAGGAACTCCATCAAGCGACTCGATCAGCAGGTCTTTCGGGATCTCGTCGAATAACGCGTCGAGGTTGGCTGCGCCGATCGCGTCGAGCATCTCGCGAGTATCGTCATCGGTATGGGGAATAAAAGGCATGTGCTACCTCAGGCTTGTTCTTCGTCCAGCAACGCCTGGTACGCATCGGGCGTCATCAGGGCGCTCTCATCAATGTCACCACCAGGCTTTACCTTGACGATCCAACCGTCTCCGTATGGGTCCGAGTTGATCGTTTCGGGATCGTCGGCCAGCACTTCGTTCACCGCCGCGACAGTACCGTCGATCGGCGAATAGACATCCGATGCCGCTTTGACGGATTCCACAACGGCCATATCACCACCATTATCGACGTCCTGGCCTACCTCGGGCAATTCAACGTAGACGAGATCGCCCAGCGCGCTTTGCGCGTGGTCGGTCACGCCAATCGACACGGTGCCATCATCCTCGCGGCGCAGCCACTCGTGTTCAGCCGTGTACAACAGATCTCCAGGCAATTCACTCATTGTTATCTCCTACAATTCAATTCGCACTTCACCGTTACGAACAAACGGCGTTTTCACAAGACGTACATTCAATAATCGACCACGCACATCCACCTGCGCGCGGTCATAGTCACCGGCCGGTACGCGCGCCAGCGCAATCGAGCGACCGATCGTCGGCGAATAACCGCCGCTCGTGATTTCGCCTTCGCCGACGCCGTCGACAACCACACGCTGATGATTGCGCAGCACGCCCTTGTCTTCGAGCAGCAATCCGACGAAGCGCATCTTGTTCGGGTCGGCGCGCTTTTCCTGCAGTGGGCCGCGGCCGATGAAGTCGCGTTCGGCCGGTTCCCAGGCGATCGTCCAGCCCAGCCCCGCTTCGAGCGGCGAAATCGTCTCGTCCATATCCGAACCGTACAGGTTCATCGCAGCCTCGAGACGCAATGTATCGCGCGCGGCAAGGCCACAGGGTGTAATCCCCGCGGCCGTCAGCCTATCCCAGGTGCTTGCCGCCTTTGCGGCAGGCATGACGATTTCCCAGCCATCTTCACCCGTGTAGCCGGTGCGCGCCACGAACAAGTCGCCGGCTTCCATGCCATAGAAAGGCTTTAACTCCAGCGCGGCATCACGCCACTCGGCATCGATACACGGTGCCGCCAACTCGCGGGCTTCGGGGCCCTGCACGGCAATCATTGCGAGTTCCGCCCGCTCACTGACAGCGACCTCGAAGGACTCGGCCTGTTTGTGCAACCAGGCGATATCTTTGTCGCGGGTAGCCGCATTGACAACCATTCGGTAATCGCCGTCGTCGATGAAGTAGACAATCAGATCGTCGATGACTCCACCTTGCTCATTGAGCATGCAGGTGTACAGCGCCTTGCCGCGCTCTTTGAGTTTCGCGACATCATTCGCCAGCAGGTATTGCAGGAACTCGCGAGCCCGATCTCCGCGGACATCAACAATCGTCATATGGGAAACATCGAACATGCCGGCCTTCTGGCGCACGGCGTGATGCTCCTCTTTTTGCGAACCGTAGTGCAACGGCATGTCCCAGCCGCCGAAATCGACGATTCGGGCACCCGCCTCGATGTGCTTGTCGTGCTTAGGTGTCTTCTTACCCATAAGCCTGCCTTCGAGCCTCTATTGCCACCGAGTTAACAAAAGGGGCGGCAGATCGCATGATCTGCCGCCCCTCTGTCCTAAAAACCTGAGAGATCAATGGCTTGGGCCACGTACCCCTTCGGTGGGCCTGTTGTCAGGCCGCTCTCCAGAGCCAATCAGCGGTCGCAGTCCTTTTGCCTGAGAGTTTCCGGGTAGTTGCGCCTTCGGCGCCCCGCTTTGAACGGGGTCTCTTCTGCGAACGCTATCGATTGGTGCGCGCATGATAGCCAAACCCGATCACGGTTGCCAGCCGCCACGCGTGGGGTAACAATGCCCGATCCTGATACCCGGAGAATGGCATGCGAATCGTCCGACTTGTCCTGTGCACCGTCGCCTTTGGCTTCATGCAGACATCGCTGGCAGGCCCCAGCGAAGACTTCCACGCCCTGCTCGACGAAGCCTGGGAATGGCAACTCAGGGAAAATCCGATGTTTGCCTCAAACCTTGGCGACCGGCGCTTTAACGACCAGTGGACCGACAGCAGCGTCGCAGCCATCGAACGCCGCCAGGATGAGACGCGCGAATTCCTGCGCCGTACCTACGCCATTGACCCGTCGGCACTCAGCGAGAATGACCAACTCAATCACGAGCTATTCCGACGTTCGCTGCAGGACCGTGTCGACCAGTTCGACTTCAACGGCCACCTGATTCCGTTCTACCAGCGCGGCGGTGTGCAGAATCTCGATAGCAGAACGAGTGGACTGCGCTTCGTCACAGTCAAGGACTACGACGACTGGATCGCTCGCCTTGGCAAAATCGATGTCGTCATCGACCAGACCATCGACCTCGCCAACGCGGGCCTCAAGGCCGGACTCGTTTCGCCCAAAATCCTGATGCAACGCATCCCGAACCAGATCGGCGCGCAGCTTGTTGACGATGCCGAGGCCAGCCCGTTCTACAAGGTGTTCGCCGAAATGCCGGATTCGATTCCCGCCGATGAGCAGGAACGGCTGCGTGCCCAGGCCCGGGCCGTCATTGACGAGACCGTGTTGCCGGCATATCGGCAGCTCAATGAGTATTTCAATGAAACCTACCTGCCGAACAGTCGCGAATCGATCGGACTGTCGGAATTACCACGGGGCAAGGAGTGGTATGAGCTACGTGCACGGCAGTTTACGACTACGCAAATGACGCCCGACGAGATTCACCGCGTTGGGCTTGATGAGGTCGCGCGTCTTCGCGGCGAAATGCAAATTATCATCGACGAGCTCGATTTTGGCGGTGACTTCCAGGATTTCCTGACCTACCTGCGCACCGATCCGCAATTCTACTTCGACAACCCGGACGACCTGTACGAGGCCTACCTTGCGACCAGCAAGCGCATCGATCCTGAACTCGTCAATCTGTTCGGCATGCTGCCGCGCATGCCATATGGCGTTAAGCCGATACCCGACTCGATTGCTCCGGATACGACGACGGCCTATTACTCGCGGCCTGCGGCAGATGGCAGCCGCGCGGGCACCTACTGGGTGAATCTCTACAAGCCCGAGGTTCGACCAAAATACGAAATCGAGGTGCTATCCGTGCACGAAGCAATGCCGGGTCATCACTTGCAGATCGCGTTACAGCAGGAACTCGGCGACATGCCGAATTTTCGTCGCTTTTCGGGCTTTACGGCCTTTGTGGAAGGCTGGGGCCTCTACAGCGAAAGCCTCGGTTCCGATCTCGGCTTATACAAGGACCCGTACTCGCAGTTCGGCGCACTGACCTATGAGATGTGGCGTGCCGTGCGTCTCGTTGTCGATACAGGCATGCACTACAAAGGCTGGACGCGTCAGCAAGCCATCGACTTCTTCAAGGACAACGCCGCCAAGACGGAACTCGACATCGTCAACGAGATCGATCGCTACATCGGCTGGCCCGGACAGGCGCTGGCATACAAGATCGGTCAGCTCAAGATCAAACAAATCAGGCAGCGCACCGAGACGGCGTTAGGTGACGACTTTGATGTGCGGGCATTTCATGACGAGTTGCTTGGCGCAGGCGCATTGCCGCTCGATATCCTCGAGCAACGCATGGATGCGTGGTTGGCCAGTCAACTCTGACTGTGCCGGGCTTCCCATTGGTCGATCGGGTTTAGCGGCCCGATCGGACAGTAGTGCTCCTTGGTTGGATTGCCCGTCAGTCGCGAATACAAGTCGTGGAATGCTCGCATCTCGCAACCCGGCGTGCCAATAGCAGCCGCAATGATGAACGCACTCCCCAGGTGTACGAATACATAAAACTCCCAAACCCATAGCGCTCTCGCCAGCAGCTGAGTCTCAGCCGTCCCGGCCGTTAGGTACCCGAACGCCGCGACAAGCAAGAGTATGCTGGCGCTGACGATTGCCGGCCATTTCTTCCAGGCCCGCGAAAAGCCGATATTGATGACGTAGCTGACCAGGAACAGGCCGATGAAGATGCCGTTCCACAAGATCGAACGAATTTGACCGTTTGCATCGAGCAGATTGCCGCTCACCTGAAGCAACCAGTACACATGGGACAGGCAGAGGACCCCGAGTACCAGTCGGACCAGTCTGCCGACGGGACCCGGCCTGGGCAGTGAACCGGGCTCGTCGAGTTTGAGATCCGTCGTAGCCATAGCCTAGTGCGTCACTGCATTGTTATCGAGAGCGAACTCTTCTGTCTCGACGATTATTTCGTTGACTATTTCCACACCGAGCGAGCGACCCTCTCGACCCAGATATTCGACTCGATGCGGAAACATGAAGCCCGATACTTCTCTGAAGTCGCTTTGCCGGATGCTGTACTCGACGTTGCGGTCTTCATCAAGCATGTCTTTGCGTAGCAATGCACCCGTATGGCTATCGATGTACAGGTGCCAGTCCGGACCATCGTGCTGCACCATATAAAGTCGCCAGGCGAGAACGTCGCCGATCTTCAGCATTCCGGACATCGATACGTGGTGACCTTTCTCAGGCCATTCGACAAACAGGCCGTCAAATTCATACGCCGCAATCAGCTTGTTCTCGAGATCAGCCGGAAGTGCCGTTTCGCCGCCCTTGATGCGCCGTTCCAGGATGTCCGGCCGGGTGGCAACTGAATGAAGCTGGTATGAAATGCCATCGACCTCCACGCTCCCATGTTGCTCAATATGCTTGATGCGTTTGAGGTTCTTGTAACCTCCGCGACCGATGATATGTTGCCTGACAGCAACATTTCGAGGCTGTCCCACCCTGGGAATAAAGGTTCCGTCTGCCAGTTGCTCGCCGCTAATCGTCAGGCTATGGGCCTGAGGTGATGCCTGCGCGCCACCAATCCTGTTCAGGTATTCGGATACCTGGCCCGCGAATCGCCCGGCATCCAGTACGAGTTCCCGTGGAAATCCGCGGAAAGTATTGCTGGTCACGCCAAGCTGATGCTCGAAGTAGTCGGGTGCGGGTGGGAGAGTGCCGTCCCAGATGTGGTCTGGTCCGTAAATTGCCCAGAAATCCCAGACGTACATGTACACGTCCATGACTTCCGTGAAGTGTTGCCCGATGATGCCGCTTTCCTCCCAGTAATGATGAATTCGTGGTCCATCGAGCAAGGGGATGGAATCTCTTGCGTGGTTATCTTTTGCGCTCATCGTCGGCACGTGTACGACAAACGTTACGAGCCGGTCGTCATGTTGACTGGTTGCGAGGAATTCGTCGTTTAGATCCGCCATACCCCGCAGGCAGATGCCGCAGGTCGGACCGCTCAGAAACAGCAGCCGCACGCGCCCCTGGTTCGCATTAAAGTCGTCCTTCAGCTGTTGCAGGTCGTCACCCATAATCACCAATTGCGATGGCGGCAGGGAGGTTGCGATTTCATCTGGCGTCCCGGACTCGCTGCACGCGGGTAGAACGGTGAACGCCAGGGCTAATATCAGTCCAGTAAACAATTTCATCTAAGACCCTCCGGGGTCGAGTCCACCAGAATCCATTGCAGATCCTCGGCGAAGAAAGCAAGAACAATCATCAGGGCGGCCACCCAGAGCATGGCCTTGAGCCAGGTCGATGGGCCGGTCGGACAGGTTCCATCGTCACAGGCGGGCCGCGGCCGATAAACCCGCCAGAATGCCCAGGCGAGCATCGAGGCAGCGGCGGCAATAATGTAGGGGCGAAGCGGAGCCCATCGAGCCATTGTCACGGCGCCTGAGACGCCGAAGAGTACGACTGCCCAGGGACCGATACAGCACAAGCCGATGAACGAGGCGAATGCGCTGATGCCGATCGCACCGCCGGTTGTTGACGCAATTTTTTTCTCTTCATTCACGACTGGTCACTCATGTCAGCACGAGCCACCCAACTGGATCGGAGGGCACTTGACCGTCCCGAATGAGCAGTACACACAACAGTCGCCGGATTTGGGACGCAAGATCTCGCCACAACCCCCACAGTCATAGAAGAACTGGCACGCATTGGTCGGCATGCGCTCGCGCGCCTGATGCCCACAGTGTGGACAGGTGATGAGTGAAAACGCCTCGAAATTCCCCACGCACGTTCCTCCTGTTGGTAATCATGCCGACAAAGTCGTAGACTAAACCCTGTAGTGACTACAGGGTCAAGTAACTAATGCGCATAGGACAACTGGCTGCAATTTGCGAATGCCCGGTCGAGACCATTCGTTATTACGAGAAAATTGGCCTGCTGCCGCCACCAGCGCGCCTGGCCAATGGCTACCGCAGCTACGATGAGGATCATCGTAAATGGCTGCTATTCATCCTTCGCAGCCGCGCACTGGGTTTCAACCAGCAAGAGGTTCGCCGCTTGACGGACGTTGCGCATCAACAGACGCCGGCTTGCGCTGCCGTGCATGATCTGCTGCAACAACACGTCGAAGACGTCCGAAAAAGGGTGCATGAGTTGCAGCGTATGGAAAAAGCGCTGCTGCGCCTCAAGCACAAATGCCAGAACGGAATGTTGCATGATTGCCCAGTCATCGATGAACTGATGGAGGCCGACGCAATCGCTTCATTGATCAAAGTGAATTGACGTTTGGCGCTCGGCAGGGAATTCCCGCCGAGCAATGCTCGCGCGTTTTTCCGGACTGGTGTCACGATCAAATATCTCGTCTATCCGCGCAACGCGTTTGCTGAGGCCTTCACAGTTGGCAATCTGAATGTTCAGCCCCGGCCTGGCATTCATTTCCAGGATCATCGGGCCAAGATCCTTGTCGATGACCATGTCGACGCCCAGGTAACCGAGCTCCGTGACTTCGTAGCCGCGTGCCGCCGTCTGCAAGATGAAGTCCCAGTGTGGGATCTGCAGGCCGGATACGAGCGCGCCTGTATCCGGATGTTCATCAACAATCTCATCATCGAGCACACCGGTTAGTGTCTGGCCAAGGCTCATATCGACGCCGGCGCCGACCGCACCCTGATGGAGATTCGCCTTACCATCGGACGCCCGCGTCGGTAACCGCACCATCGCCATCGCCGGATAGCCGCGATACACAATCACGCGAATGTCCGGAACGCCCTGGTAGCTGAGCTCGGTAAACACCGGGTCGAAATTCACGCAGTACTCGATCAGCGCCTTGTCGCGGTTGCCACTCAGGCTGTACTGCCCACCGACGATGTTGGAAATGTGATGCGCAATCTCGCCCCTGGATATCAGCACACCACTCGACAAGCGGAACAATTCGCGTTTGCGCTTACTGCGGCCTGTTATGACGAGAATGCCGTCGCCGCCGCTACCCTGGGCAGGCTTGATGACGAAGCTCTGTCGATCGGCCACGATATCGCCGAAGGCATGCACCTCCCCCTGGTTGCTGATGATTCCGTAGAGCTCGGGAACGGCCATACCGGCAGCTAATGCCAGTCCCTTGGTGATGACCTTGTCGTCGACGCGCGGATACAAGCTGCGCGGATTGAGGCGCATGATGAAATCGCAATTGCGCTGGTTTACGCCAAGCACGCCGGCTTCACGTAGATCTTGCGCACGCACGAACTTCATTGTCCCGACAGCGCCTTGAAGCGGCTTAGTTCGAGCAGACGATAGCCCGTGTAACGACCCGCAAGCACAACGAAGGACAACACGACGAGCAATAATTCGGGAAAGGTGAAAATAAGGTGTTCGAGCCAGGCCAAGCCCATGCCCAGGTAGGCCACGATCGCAACGACCAGGCTGCCCAGCCCCGCGCGCATCGCGTCGGCCGCGCCACGCTCCTCCCACACCACCGACATGCGTTCGATCGTCATGGCGATGATAACCATCGGGAACAGTGCGACGGACAGCCCGGTCTCCATACCAAGCCGGTGCGATATCAGGCTGATCAGCAACATCAGGATGACGACGACGATCAGCACGGCGCTGAGCCTTGGCACCAGCAGTAATCGCAAGCGATCGAGCAGGAATCGAATACTCAGGCCGAGCGCGACGAGCAGTGTGAATAACATGACACCCCAGAAAAGTTTGGTCTCACGAAACGACAGCGCTATCAGAACCGGCATAAACGTGCCGAAAGCGTCAATGCCGACCATGTTGCGCAACACAACCATGATCAGCGCACCGATCGGGATCATCAGCAGGACGCCGTACACGGTTTGCGTCTGAATCGGCAGGCTGTAGAGCGAGAAATCGATGATGCTTGCGCCTTGTTGCGCTGCCTGCGTCTCGGCGATGACGACGGCGTCGAGGTGGTTTTCCTGCACGGCAAATTCGACCTGCACGTTACTCCCGCCTTCGACGTTGACCAGCGGTTCGTTACCTCGCCACCAGACCAGGAAGCGCTCCGGCAGGTTCTCCTCACCCGACATCGGATCAAAGTACCGCCAGCGTTCGCCATCATGTACTTCAAGCCAGGTCACCGGCTCGGCACTGCGCTGACGGCCCTGAAGTTCGAAGCCGTGCACCATGCGCGCCGGAATGCGTGCCGACGCCAGGATTGTTGTAATGCTGTCGACAAATTCGGCGCGTGTCGACGCATTCGACAACAGTAATTCCACGTTCGGGTCTGGTGAGGGATCGTTCATCTGGCGCAGCAGCTCAGCCGTAAAGGATGCAGTATCGGCGGAATGTTCCTTGACCTCTGCGACGATGACCTCGACTGCCGTACGAAAGGGCTCGTTGATGACAGGTGGCGGCGGAAACGGCGGCGTCGTATCCGACTGGCGCAAACCCTGGTCTTCGTAGACCGAGATGCGATAGTAAATTGTTTGCGGTCCGTCGGCGCGGCGAATTGCCCACTGTGCCTCGCGACCACCGCTGCCGTAGTTCAGGCTGAACCCGTAGCCACGAGATACCGAATTCTCGTTGAGCATGCGAAATCCCGGCGTCAGCGTCGGGATCAACAGATTGACCTTGATCGATCCGGGCCCGCTATCGAAATGGATCGATGACTCGATCGTCCAGACCGACGTCTCCTGGTTGCGCGTTGCGGGGAAATCCAGCGCCTGCCATTTGTACATGAATACGGACAGACCCACGATGGCCAGGAACGCGGCCAGGCCGAATACGTATTGCTGTTTCATAAGGAGCCTAACCCGGTGATATTTGCGTGTTCAGAGCTAACCAGATGATACAAGACGAGAAGCAGCGCGATGGAAATGGCTACGTCCTTTTCACGGGCTGCGACGACGTATTGGATCATCTGGTTAGCTCCCTTCGGGCGACCCGTGAAGACGTTGCCTGCGTTGTTGCGCCTCTTGACAAGGACTAGTCATTGCCGGCGAGGCGCGCCTTGCGTTCAACTTCTTCACGGGTCGCTGAACGCTCATATATCACCGGGTTAGGCTCCCGAGATCCCCAGTGCCACCTTCACCGCGTGGTCTTTTATGGGTCCGCTGTGGTTGAACAGGCGCATACCGGTCGTGCGCAGCTCACGGACGAGTGCCGAGTCTGTCGCAAACAGCCGGTTTAGACCAGTCATGAAGTGCAGCATGGTGGCATTTTCGCCTTTCCTGGCTCGTTCGTAGCGCCTCAATACGGGCTTGTCGCCCGGATGCTCCGAGTTGCCAAGTGCAGTATCGATAACCTCTGCGAGCTTCGCAGCATCCTGCAGGCCCAGGTTGGCGCCCTGTCCCGCGAGAGGATGAACGGCGTGTGCAGCGTCGCCGATCAGGGCGACGCCCGGCATGACATATTGCGTGGCGTGGCGCGCACAAAGCGGGAAACCGCCGCGCGGGCCTGCGACATCCAGACTGCCCAGCACGTAATCCGACGCCTCGGTCAGGATTTCCCCAAGTTCCTCGTCGCTCGCATCCTGTACTCGCTCTGCGAGCACATCGTGGATCGACCACACAACGGAGATGCGGCCGTCAGCCAGTGGCAACATGCCGAGCGGCCCGTCCTGCGTAAATCGCTGCAGTGCCGTCCGCTGGTGTGGCCGCTCGGATTTTAAGTGGGTCACGTACGCTGTCTGACCATAGGGAAAGTCCCGCGTCCCGATGCCGACGTTTTCGCGGACAAATGACCGGGCGCCATCCGCGCCAATAACGAGGTCGGCCTTTAGTGACTCAACCCGGGTGTTGAACACCAGGTTGACATCGAGCCTGTCGAGCACTGCGAGCAACGCGTGTTGAATCAATACATTTTCGACGATAAAACCTAGCTGTGGCACAGCGTACTCAGCGGCATCGAATCGCAGCGCACCCTGGCTGTCAGGCTCCACCGATTCGTCCCACACGCGCATCGCGTCGTAGGCACTCGCTCGCGTATCGGCAACGTACTGCCAGGCCCCTGCCGAGTCGAGCAATTGTGCCGACCCTGCAGCGATAGCGGATACGCGCAGCGCAACATCATCGTCAGGATCGTGCTCGGGCCGCAGTGCGGCATCCACCACCGTCAGTCGCAGCTGCTTGCTGTGTTTGCATTGCGCAAGCAGCGCCGCCACGGTCAAACCGGTCACGCCGGCGCCGACAATCATCACATCGTAAGTCTTGTTCACGTCAGCGGCACTCCGCGTGACAAGCGTGGCAACCGTCCTGCAAGCCCCATCGTGTGTTTCGCGAACGTCTTGCGCACGCCCGGTATCAGGTCGAAGCCGAGCATGCCGATGTTGCGTAATCGACGTGCAGGGCCCCTGGAATCCCCGAACAGCCGCACCAGACCGTCGGTGAAGTACACGAGTTTTTTCTGATCCGACTTTCTCCAATCCGCGAACCGGGCCAGTAGCTCGCCATCACCACAATCATCAGGAGCGTCCGCAATGCAATCACAGAGTACGGCGACGTCGCGCAATCCCAGGTTAAAGCCCTGCGCGGCAGCCGGGTGCAAACCGTGCGCCGAGTTACCAACCAGTACCGCGCGTTGTGCTGTGAGCCGCAACGCCTTACTCAGCGACAATGGGTAGGACGCACGCTTGCCCACTCGCGAGAAACTGCCCAGGCGATTGCCGAACGTCTGCTGAATTTCTGCCAGGAATTCCTCATCATCGAGCTCAAGCACGCGCGTCGCATCACGTTCGGCGACGTTCCACACGAAGCCGGCACGTCCATCGGCGACCGGCAAGATTGCGAGCGGGCCGTGTTCAGTAAATCGCTCGAAAGCACGATTGTGCGGCGGCATCTCGGGAAGGAGATTGCCGATGATGGCGGTTTGTTGATAGGACACCTGGCTGGCGGAAATCCCTATCATCGATCGGACAGTGGAATTCGCACCATCGGCCGCCACGAGCAGGTCCGCACTCAGCTCTGTTGTCGCACCTTCCATTTCCACGGTGACGACAGCACGCTCCGGGCTCAGTTTTGCGGCAATGGTGCGTGCCGGGCACAGGACTTCGATGTTATATGTCTTGTTGAGCGACTTCTGCAGCACTGACCCAAGCACGCGGTTGATAACGACGTATCCCAGCGCCTCGACGCCCTGCTCTTCGGCATCGATATGTGCGAAGCCAAAGTGGCCGCGATCCGACACGTGTATATGGGTTATCGGCGTTGCCGCAGCAACGATCTTTTGCCAAAGTCCCATGGCCTCAAACATACGCTGTGTGCTGCGCGACAGCGCCGTCGAGCGATCATCGAAACTCGGTTGTGATTCCGCCGCCCGCGGCACGGCCTCAATGATCGCGATATCCAGTCCAAGTGGAGCCAATGCCAGCGCCAGGCTGGAACCGATCATGCCACCACCGGCGATAATGATGTCGTACTGATTATTTCGTTTTGTGTTCACTACTAATGAACCATCAGCGCCTCAATGTCGTCGGGCTCTTTGACGAGTCCCCTGGTCAACACGTCAGGGCCGTTGCTGGTCACGGCAACATCGTCCTCGATGCGTATGCCGATATTACGCCACGGCTTCGGCACTTTGCGGCTGTTTGGAATGTAAATGCCCGGCTCGACTGTCGTGACCATGCCGGACTCGAGCAAGCGCCATTCGTCACCGACTTTATAGTCGCCGACGTCGTGAACATCCATACCGATCCAGTGGCCTGTGCGGTGCATGTAGAATTCGCGGTAGGCGCCATCTCGAATCAGCTTCGGCAAGGATCCCTCAAGCAAGCCGATTTTCTTCAATCCTTTTGTGATAACCCTGACGGCAGCATCATGGGGCTCGTTCCAGTGATTGTCCTTGCGCGTCTTCTCGATCGCCGCCAGCTGTGCATTGAGTACGATTTCGTAAACCGCACGCTGCTCAGGGCTGAATCTGCCGTTAACGGGAAACGTCCGCGTAATGTCAGACGCGTAGTAATCGAGCTCGCACCCGGCATCAATGAGCAACAGGTCACCATCATCCAGGGTCGCCGCATTATCGACGTAGTGCAACGTGCACGCATTGCCGCCAGCCGCCACGATCGGATTGTAGGAATAGCGCGCGTCGTGGCGACGGAATTCATGAATAAATTCGGCTTCGACCTCGTATTCGAATAGCCCCGGGCGGGTCATTTGCATGGCGCGCCTGTGCGCCGCAACGGCGACCTTGGCCGACTTGCGCATGGCGGATATTTCGCTGCGACTCTTATATAGACGCATGTCATGCAGCAGGTGATCGAGCGCCACAAACTCCTGCGGTGTGTGCAGGCCGCGATTGCCGCCCGAGCGCAACGAGTTCACCCAATCGGCGATACGCGCGTCGAAATCCTTATACAGGCCCATCGTGTAATAGACGCGCTCGCAGGACTCCATGATGCCGGGCAGGATGTCGTCGATGTCTTCGATCGGAAACGCGTCGTCGGCATAATAGCGCTCAATAGCACCCTCAGTGCCCATGCGTTGCCCATCCCATCGTTCTTTCTCGACATCGCGATCGCGGCAAAACAACAGAAACTCGCCGCTATCCCGTCCGGGCGCGATAACGGCCACAGCGTCGGGCTCCGCGAAGCCTGTCAGGTAGTAAAAGTCGCTGTCCTGCCTAAACCGGTACTCGACATCGCGACTACGGGTTCGTATTGGTGCCGCTGGCAGTATCGCAATACCGCCTTTCCCGACCATCTGCATCAGGTTCTTGCGCCGTCGGGCAAATTCCTTGTTGATCAATGCAGCACCTCGGGTTCCGGATCAGCACCTTCTTCAGCGGCAGGCGGCTGGCGAAACTCGACCAGCTCCTCGTACGTGAGTTGCGCTGCAACGCGAAGATATTCGACGAGCTCGGTGTAAGCCTGCTCATCTGTCTCGGACTGCGCATCCTCACCGGCGATCGCGCGGGTAATTTGCAGCATATCCTTGATAATGTCGGCAAGGGGCTCGGACGACAGTCGCTTTTTTAGCGCGTCGCCGTGATCTGCTGACACCAGGCCGTGCAAAAAACCCTCACACCAGTGGGCCAGTGCTGCGGCCCTGACGGCCGTCGAGTCACCGCCATCGGGCAGCAGTGGTTCGAACTCGGACTGGCGCTCGGCCAACTGCCGGTAAGTCGACTCAAACAGCGTGCCCAGCATTGCCTCGCACTCGCTGCGCAATGCGTCATTTGCGTCAGTACCTTCAAGGACTTGTGACAACCAATCGAAGCCGCTGTCAGCGCCGGCGACAGCGAGGCGGCCAGACAGCAAACCATGCGACTGCGCCGCGTCCCAGCTCGCGCCACAGCGCCTCAGAGCCGCGTCCAGTTGATCGTGATCGACAGCAGAATTCATAGGGATAATGATCCCATGTAATTGAGAAGCAGTCTCGGCAAAATACGCGAGCCGCGTTTCTCAGCCACTGGCAGCGGCGGCGCGGCGCGGGCCGCGCCCAATGCCGGTGGTCATTGGCAAGGGGCGCAACAATGCCGCCGGGCCAGTGGCTGGAAACCCGAAGGGAAGCGCCTTTGCGGGCGAGCCGCTCTGTCACTCGTCGTTCGTATGGAGTAACCATAATTCACTCCTCGATCCGCGCGGCTCATCCCGCAAAACCGCTTCGTGGCCACGTATTTTGTCGAGATTGCTTCTTCTGTGTGGCCACGGCGATTGATTCTGTACCAACGCGTGACTATATTGCTCATATGGCCGAAGACATCAATGTAACCTTTGAGCACGAGCTCAAACGACTCGAAAAGCGCGTCGACGCGCTGGTCAAAGTGTGCGATCAGCTGCAGGACGAGAACAAATCTCTCAAGCAGCGGCAGGACACGCTGACGGCGGAGCGCGCCAATCTCCTACAAAAAAACGAACAGGTAAGAGCCCGTGTCGAGGCGATGATCGGCAGGCTCAAAGCGATGGAGCAAGGATCCTGACATGACTGACCCCCACGCCCAAGTAAGCGTTCGAATACTCGATAAGGAATACCAGGTAGCTTGCCCGGCAAGCGAGCGAACCGACCTGCTCGATTCTGCCGAGGTCCTCAACGCCAAAATGCTCGAGATTCGCGATAGCGGCAGGATCGTCGGGCTGGATCGCATCGCCGTTATGGCTGCATTGAATATGGCCAACGATCTTTTGCATGCACAGGCTCGCGACAGGTTACTCGAGGGTGACCTGAGCACGAGACTCAAAACAATTTCCGACCGCGTCGACAGCGTTTTGGGCGGGTCCCAGCGACTGGACCTTTGACGCATCGGAGCAGGACATCCGATATGGCGCCTCCTGCAGTGTTCGATACCGACCTGGAAACCTTTCGACCCTAAATATTTACCTCGGGGTCGTGCACTGAGGGCAGCATTTGAGCAGGGCCGTTTATACGGTAAGCCTGTTGCTGCCACGGCTGACCCCACCTGTTGCTCCGGTTCGAGAGCGACGGTTTGTAACGGCACAGGCGGGAGGCGCTTTTGAATTCAGCTAACGATACAAACTCAGCGCTGCGCAAACGTGCACTCAACGCACGTCGATCGTTGACCGAACAAGAACGCGTTACCGCGTCCGCAAAAATATGCGACTTCATAATCCACTCGCACGAGTTTATGTCCGCGAGGATGATCGCCTGTTATTTGCCGACCGATGACGAAGCCGATCCAACTGCGATCGTCGAACGCGCCTGGTGCGCAAATAAGCGCGTTTTTGCGCCAGTAACAGACACGCACGGCGCAATGAACTTTTGCGAGATCACCAGCGATTCGGTAGTAACACGAAGCAACTATGGAATTTGGGAGCCACTTTCAGGCGCATTGATCAATGCAAAAACACTCGACATGGTTATCACACCACTCGCCGCTTTTGACCAAAACAACAATCGAATCGGTATGGGCGGCGGATACTATGATCGTTGCTTTCATTTTTTAGGAAACCGCCGTAAGTGGCTAAGGCCAAAGCTGATAGGCATTGCGTTCGCATGCCAGGAAGTTAAAAACATCACGCCGAATGCCTGGGATATACCTCTTTATCGAGTTGTTACAGACACCCGATAAGCGACCGCATCGTCATTTTTGCCAACCCATTTGTGCGCACAATAAAAACCTGCATCGCACGTTAACTTTTTTGCGTTGACCGGCGATGTAATTTTGCGGTTTTCGAAACAAGAAATGCGCTATCTAAGTCGCTGGATTTTTTGATCTTGTTGTATATACTCAACGCCGGGTACCCGACACGGAGAAAATTGATGGCTACGAAAAAGAAGTCACGGAAAAAAGCTTCTAAGCGCAAGGTCGCGAAGAAGCGCAAAGCAACGAGGAAGAAGGCGGCGCCGAAGCGTCGTGTTGCGAAGAAACGCGCAACGAAGAAAAAAGCAACGAGGAAGAAAGCAAAGCGTAAGGCGAAGAAAAAAGTAGCCAAGCGCAAGACCAAGAAGAAGGCCAAAAGGAAAGTAGCCAAGCGCAAGACCAAGAAGAAAGCCAAGAGAAAGGCTAAGAAGAAAGCCAAGCGCAAGACCAAGAAGAAAGCCAAGAAAAAGGCTAAGCGGAAGGTCGCCAAGCGCAAGACTAAAAAGAAAGCCAAGAGAAAGGCTAAGCGGAAGGTCGCCAAGCGCAAGACTAAAAAGAAAGCCAAGAAAAAGGCCAAGCGGAAAGTAGCTAAGCGCAAGACCAAGAAGAAAGCCAAGAAAAAGGCTAAGCGGAAGGTCGCCAAGCGCAAGACGAAAAAGAAGGCAACGAAGCGTAAAGCCAAGAAGAAGGCCAAGCGCAAGACCAAGCGGAAAGCAACGAAGAGAAAAGCTTCCCGCAGGAAGAGACGTTAGCCCTTAGTCCGCGAGAAAGATTGGTTTTCTTCCAACCAACACTTAAGTGCCCGCTTTATGCGGGCACTTTTGTGTGCGCATCATTAGTTTATTCGACCACATTTGGGGTTAAACTAGGCGCCGATTATGGACTCCGCCGAGAAAAAGCATAAAGCCGCAGAAGCCTCACTCGAATTCATCGAGCCGGGCGCGGTCGTAGGCATAGGAACCGGATCGACGGTCAATGAGCTGATCGAGCTTCTGCCGACTGTCAAAGACCGCATCGACAAGGTCGTATCAAGTTCCAAGGCCTCGACCACGCTGCTGGAGGAAAGAGACTTCGAGGTAGCAACGCTCAATGAAGTCGGTCCTGTCGATATCTATATCGATGGCGCCGATGAGGCCAACAAACGCTTGCACCTTATCAAAGGTGGTGGTGGTGCACTGACGCGCGAAAAAGTCCTCGCCGGTGCCGCCAGGCGCTTTGTCTGCATTGTGGACGAGAGCAAGCTCGTTGGCATGCTCGGGACGTTCCCGTTGCCGATCGAGATAATTCCCATGGCGCAGGCCTATGTCGCACGCCAGCTCGTCAAACTCCGCGCACAGCCGGTCTGGCGCGAAGGCTTCGTTAGCGATAACGGCAACCATATCCTCGATGTTCACGAACTGAACATCAGCAATCCACTCGAGATGGAAACCCGGCTCAACCAGATACCAGGCGTTTTGACGGTCGGCATATTTGCGCATCGCTGTGCCGATATTCTGTTGATCGCAGACGACAATGGCGTCAGGGAAATTCGCGCCTGATCGCGGCCGGTAGCTTCGTGCAGTTCGTCTATTTCACCCTCGTTGCAGCCGTCCTTTACCTGCTTACCAGCTGGATCGTTGATCGCATCGAGATCGCTGCCGGCAAACGTTTCGAACAACGCTCTGTGCTGTTTTTCGGCATCCTCCTGACCCTTGCGTTAATTTCTTTTAGCGCCATCCAATCCTATACGGGGAATCCCTGATTTACCGCTATAATGGGCTCCTCTAATCTGCGGTAGTTTATATGTCCAAATGGGGGTAAAAAATGAACGAGAACAACAACATGGACGCACCCGCGTCTGAAGAAGCACCGGCACCGGAAGACATTCCATTGATGCAGCGGATTCTCGATAACCCGTTCCTGCTGCTGGTTCTTGGAATTGCGGTTCCGGCCGTGTTCTACATCATCTGGGGAATCATCGAGATAACCCAGATTCCGATCGCGGATTAGGGGAGAACCAAGATGGCATTAACACCACCGAGTGAACGCATCTGGTGGCGACAACCAATAGCCAAGGTCGAACTGATCTGGATTCTTGTCGCCTTCATCTGGGGCCTCATCATGTTCTTCATGATGATTTACTGGCATGGCGCTGGAAAACAGAATCTCTCCAATGAGGCCTACCGGATCAAGCCGCAGGCTTTTGCTGCAAAAGCCCAAACGATGATCGATGAGTACCAGGTCAGGGAGGAAAGTGGTTTTCCAGTCGTCCGCCCACCACCGGGCAGTGACGTCTACCTGATTGCGCGCCTGTGGCAGTGGTGGCCAATTCTGGAACTCGAAAAGGACCAGAGCTACCGTCTGCACCTGTCCTCGATGGACTGGCAGCACGGTTTTTCACTGCAACCCGTCAACATCAATCTCCAGGTGCACCCTGGTTACGACATGGTCGTAACCATCAAGCCCGACGTGGCTGGCGAATACGGGGTGCTTTGTAACGAATTCTGCGGGATCGGCCACCACAACATGGTAGGCAAGATCTACGTCGTCGAGTAGGGAGGAATCAATCATGGGTAAATTATTCGATTACCGCACCTGCCCGACTACCGGATTGCGCGTCGACCGGGCCGCGGAGAAACTCATTAAGGCGAATGCTGTTGTTGCAATCGTCTTTCTTGCGATAGGCGGACTGTTCGGGCTGCTCGTCGCATTGACGCGCTGGCCGGCCGTGCATTTCCTTCCGGCAGACTGGTTCTACCTGGCACTGACGGCCCATGGCCTCGATGTGCTGCTGGTCTGGATCATCTTCTTCGAGATGGCGATCTTGTATTTCGCATCGGCTGTCGTGCTGAATTCGCGACTGGCCGGGCCGAAATGGGCCTGGACCGGCTTTGGCCTGATGCTGTCGGGTGCATTGATCACGAATGTTGCCGTGTTGCAGGGCGGCTCGAGCGTCATGTTCACGTCGTACGTGCCAATGATGGCCGAGCCACACTTCTACCTGGGGATAATTCTCTTTGCGGTGGGGGCGCTGATCGGTAGCGGGGTATTTTTCGGCACCCTTGTCATAGCGAAAAGGGACAAGACCTATGAGGGGTCCATCCCACTCGTGACTTTTGGCGCGTTGACCGCGGCTATTATCGCCGTGTTCACGATTGCATCTGGCGCGATCATCCTGATTCCCACCTTGCTGTGGTCGCTAGGGCTCGTCAGCCACATCGATCCACTCATCTATAAGACAATCTGGTGGGCGATGGGGCACTCATCGCAGCAAATCAACGTAGCGGCCCACGTTGCAGTCTGGTATGCCATTGCCGCGATGGTCTTCGGCGCCAAGCCACTATCAGAGAAGATCAGTCGATCAGCATTCCTGATGTACATACTGTTCCTGCAACTCGCAAGCGCACATCACCTGCTGGCCGAACCCGGACTCAGCTCCGAATGGAAAATCTTCAACACCAGTTACGCGATGTACCTAGCTGTCCTCGGTAGCATGATTCACGGCTTGAGCGTACCGGGCGCGATTGAAGCTGCGCAGAGAGCACGTGGATATACCAAAGGCATGTTCGAGTGGCTGCGCAAAGCCCCTTGGGGAAACCCCGCGTTCGCCGGCATGTTTACTTCTCTCGTGTTCTTCGGCTTCATCGGCGGCATTTCCGGCGTCGTCATGGGCACCGAGCAGATCAACCTGATCATGCACAACACTCTCTACGTGCCCGGGCACTTCCACGGGACGGTTGTAGCTGGTACCACGCTCGCGTTTATGGCGATCACATACTTGCTCGTGCCGTTGATCTTCCGCCGTGAACTGATGATGAGAAAGCTCGCGACCTGGCAACCGTATGTATTCGGCATTGGTGTTGCCGGCATCTCGATATTCATGATGGGGGCCGGTACTCTCGGTGTTGCGCGACGACATTGGGACATGACGTTCGCAGATGCGGTGCTGCCGTTCGATTTCCCGGCGGCCGCCTACCTGATGATGGGTCTCAACGGCATCTTCGCCTGCATGGCCGCTCTCGGTGGCGTTATGTTCGTCGTCATCATTGTTGGCTCGGTGTTCTTCGGTAGGAAGCTTGCAGATGATGAGCAGCCTACCTATCCTGAAGTACCGCCGGAATCCGTCGCAGTCAGTCACTACGGCAGTTCCGAGACATTGAAGATTCCGGGAACCGTAATGCTGGTCAGCATCTTCTTTGTCGCGTTCGTTTTATACTACTTCGTGAACTGGAAATACCTGTCCGAGGTCTGGCCATTAAGTTAGCCGTAAAACGCACGATACTGCGTACTGCAAGCACACTCGGCGCTGTCATCCTTATCGGGGTGGCAGCGCCGCTTGCAGCTCAGGGGTCGTACGATCGCGAGGCCGCACTCGCCATCAGCCAGGGAGTCGTCGGCTCGTCCCTGCGTGACCATGCGTTTCGCGACACCGCGGGACAGTCCTTCATGCTCGAATCGTTACGTGGCAAACCTCTCGTCGTTAGCCTGATCTACACGAGCTGCCACCATGTCTGCCCAATCATCACAGCGAGTATCGAAAAGAACACCGAAATTGCCAGGGAGGCGCTCGGCGAGGACGCCTTTTCGATCGTCACGATCGGCTTTGACTGGCAGGTCGATACACCCGACCGCATGCGCATGTATGCGTCGGCCAAGAATATTGATGTGCCTGGCTGGCACTTCCTGAGCGGTGACGAAGCCTCTGTCGCCGCGATTAGCGAAGACGTCGGCTTCCAGTTTTTCGTCGCACCCAAGGGCTTCGATCACCTGTCACAGACGACGATCATCGATGCCGATGGCAAGGTCTATCGCCAGGTCTACGGCCAGGACTTCGATGCGCAGGCGTTCGTAGAACCCCTCAAGGAGCTGGTGTTCGACACGCCCAGCGATGCTGGCTTCGTCGACCACTGGGTAGACTCTTTCAAGTTGTTTTGCACGGTCTACGACCCGAACACAGGGCGCTACGCTTTCGATTATTCGATATTCACGATGATAGTAGTGGGCGTACTGTGTCTCGGCGCTATACTCACGTTCCTGATAATCGAGTGGCGACGCTCAGTATGATCGTAGTTGCATGGCGTTTCTGAAACGCTCCCTCCGGATACTGTTCGCGCGCGCTGAATCTCTCTTTAACTGGAGTTTTGGCCAGCGCAACAATCCTCTCATCAATCTCGGATCGCTGGGCTGGTTCTTCTTCTGGATTGTTGCCGCGAGCGGCATCTACCTGTACCTGTTTTTCGATACGGGTATCGTGGACGCCTACACATCGGTCGAGTACATCACACACGATCAGTGGTACGCGGCCGGCATCATGCGCAGCCTGCACCGCTATGCCTCCGATGCACTCGTTATCGTTGTGTTCCTGCACATCCTTCGTGAGTTTTCGATGGACCGCCTGCGGGGCAAGCGTTTTTTCGCCTGGATCACGGGCGTGCCGCTGCTGTGGTTCATCTACATGTGCGGCATTACCGGATACTGGCTGGTCTGGGACAAGCTCGCGCAATACATCGCGATTGCGACCTCGGAGTGGTTCGACACGCTGCCTTTCTTTGGCGAACCGATCGCCAATAATTTCCTGAACAGCACAGTGCTGGGGAGCCGCTTCTTCACGCTCATGGTGTTCATGCACATCTTTGCGCCGTTATTCATGTTGTTCCTGATGTGGCTGCATATCCAGCGACATGCGCGAGCCCGGGTAAACCCGCCGCGCTCGCTGGCAATCGGCACCGTTATCACGCTGCTGGTACTTTCGCTGGTCTATCCGGCAGTCAGCCAGGGACCGGCAAATCTCGACGTCGTGCCTACCGAGCTGAATCTCGACTGGTATTACCTCGCCGCCTACCCGCTGCTCGATATCATCCCTGGCGGAAAGCTGTGGCTGGTGCTCGTAATCGGCTCGATCGTGCTGTCGATGATGCCGTGGCTGCCGCCGGCCAAGAAGGCGTTGACACCCGTCGTCAGTCTCGATAACTGCAACGGCTGTGCACGCTGCTTCGACGACTGTCCATTTGGCGCGATCACGATGGCGCCGCGCAGCGACGGCAAGACATTCGCCCTGGAGGCAGTCGTCGACGAGGACCACTGTGTGAGTTGTGGCATCTGCACCGGCTCGTGTCCAACATCGACGCCATTCCGGCGAACGTCAGCGATCATTCCGGGTATCGAATTGCCGGATCACACGGTTGCTGACCTGCGAGAGAAAACACTCGAAGCGTCCAACAGCTTCGGCGAGGGCCAGCGCGTCGTCGTCTATGCCTGCAATCACTGCCGTGCGGATGCACTCGAGGGCAGTGGCGTACAAGTGATCAGGATGCCCTGTGTCGGCATGCTGCCCCCGGCTTTTATCGATTTCGCACTGTCGCGCGACCTGGCTGATGGCGTCATGCTGTCGGGATGTGCCGAGGGGGATTGCTACTACCGGCTCGGTGATGCCTGGACCAACCAGCGTATCGCTGGCGAGCGCGACCCGTACTTGCGCAAGCGCGTCGACCGTGACCGGCTCAAGACGAGCTGGCTCCCGATCGGCAGCAGAAAGCGCCGCAAGCAAGATCTCGACGCCTTCACATCCTGGCTCGAAGGACTGCCTGCACCGGTACCAAAGCGGAGGCGCGATCGTGAATAACATCTTGCGATACGCCGTGCAGGTACTTACCTACGCCGGGTTTGCTGTGGTTATCGGTTATCTCTCTTTCTGGCCGCAATACCAATACGCTGCGACTGATCAGGCCGCGGTAAAGCTGTCTCTGAGTCACGCAACACAACGCGTTGTGCCGTGCGTAAAACTGACACCGCAGGAAGTCGCCGAATTGCCACCGAACATGCGTCGCACGCAATCCTGCGAGCGCCAGCGACTACCCCTGGTGCTACAACTCGATGTCGACGGCGAGCGCGCCTACGAACTCGAGGCAGTGCCTTCGGGTGTCTGGGAAGACGGACCCGCATCGATTTACGAGCGGTTCAATCTCGAGCCGGGACCACATTCCATCACGGTCAGGATGCGCGATACTGCACGGCAGAACGGTTGGGACTACACTCACACCGAGGAGGTGATTCTCGAGGCCGGACGCTACCTGACAATCACCTTCAAGTCCGAGAATGGAGGCTTCAAATTCCGATGAGCGTGCTGCAATGGCGAGAAGAATTCAACGTCGGCGTCGAAGAAGTCGACCATGAGCACCGTGAACTGATCGAGCTGATCAGGACCCTGCAACTGAATTTGCAGGAAGGCGCGGATACGAGCGATATCGTTGACGTACTCGGGGAGATTTTTGCGCAGATCTCGGCGCACTTCGCCCTGGAAGAGAAAATGATGCGCGAAACGCACTACGACGCGTATGCCGACCACAAGGAAGACCATGAGACGCTGCTCGATGACCTGCGCGACATCATGGACGAGGTCGAAGACGACGGCGTACTGGATGAAGCCAGATTAACCGACGACCTCGACCGCTGGTTCAGCGATCATTTCAAAACGCACGACGCAAAGTTGCATCGCTCGGGGCAGCATTAGCCCTGCGTCATTGCGAGCGCAGCGAAGCAATCTCGAGATTGCTTCGTCGGCTTCGCCTCCTCGCAATGACCTTAGGGTTGAACGCCGCGTCCTGGCGTCCAGGGCACCCTGGCGATGTCCATGGCCTCCTTGAGACCAGCGTAACCCACCTCAACGATAGGCGTCAGCTCGGCCACGATGTCATCGTAAAGCGCCCGACCAATACGCAATGACTCGCGCTGTTCCGGCGTCGGGCCATTGGCCCCGGCCGAGAATACGAAACCTGCGTGCCAGAGGCGCGCACTAACCGTCATCTCCGCTGGATCCAGGTATTCTGCGCGTTTCTCGTTGCCGCCAATCCGGTCGCGCTGGATCTTGAGGTTCTGCTGTATCGCATTCGCAACTTCGTACAGCGAACCATCGGTCAACGACCGCTCCAGCGTCACCTTCACAGCATCCAGCTCGGCAATGAGCGCCGCGATCGAGGCTGACGTGCCATTCGCGGCCCGCGACAACTCAGCGACCTGAGATTCAAAGATCACGCGTTGTTCCTGTGTACTGCCGGGCAGTACCGGATCTGGACGAATCGACTCCACGTCAAAGCTGCGCGGTTCGCCCAGGTTGCTGGTCACGCCGTCCTGCCGCACCTGCATTTGCACTGTGAACGTCCCCGGAACGACCAGCACCCCACCACCACCAAAGTAGTTTTGTTGCTCTTCGGCTGTCCAGGGCTGCAACGCCGGGAACCTGAGATTCCAGGTTACGCGGTGGAATCCGGCTTCCGCAGATGCTTCGATTTGCCGCACGATGGTGCCCCTGGCATTTGTCACCGAGAATACGATGGTTGGTGCGTCTTCCCTGTCCTCTTCGAGGACGGTATCCCAACCGACCGCCACGATATCCTGGTTTTCAGCCTCGACTTTTTTCTCGGCCTCGCGCCGTATGTCCTTGCTGCTCTTGAATCCCTCAGCCAGGTAATAGGTAAATGTCGCGCCAAATTCGGGGTTCGGCGCCATGTAATACGAGTCGCCCTGGCTGCTGACGCATCCCGGTGAATTGCAACCAAGTGATGTTCTCGGCACATACCAGAGTGCTTTCTTGACCGGGAACAGCACGTTGCCTTCCTTGAGCACGCTCTCGGTCACGTCGCGCAATGGCGTGTAGTCATCCAGGACGTAGAAACTGCGGCCAAAGGTCGCGCCCACGAGGTCGTTTTCGCGGGTCTGTATTACGAGATCGCGAAACGCGATGTTCGGCGCACCGCCCTTGAGCTTCGTCCAGTCGTCGCCGCTGTTCACCGTGAAAAATACGCCGAACTCGGTGCCGAGGAACATCAGCCCAGGCTGCTCGTGGTCTTGCACCACGCGCCACAAGAGATGTCGCTCGGGCAAGTTTCCGGCGATGCTGCTCCAGCTGCGCCCGCGGTTCTCACTCTTGAGAATGTAGGGCGACAGGTCACCGTGTTTGTGATCATCAACCACGACATAGACTGTGTCCGGGTCATGCAGGTCGGCCTTGATGTCATTGACAAAGAATCGATCCGGCACACCCGGCAGGTTGTCGACCGTGCGCCAGCTCTCGCCGCCATCCTCTGTAATCTGAATCAGGCCATCGTCGGTGCCCGCATAGAAGAGTCCTGCAACCAGCGGCGACTCCGACAGCGAGGTGATCGTATTGAACTGCGACATTGCATAAAGATCGCGCGGTGCGTCGTAGCTCCAGGTACGACCCATGATCGGCTGTCGAACACGATTTTCATTGCGCGTCAGGTCACCGCTAATTGTCGTCCAGGAGTCACCATGATTGTCGCTGCGCCACACGCGCTGGCTGGCGAAGAATATTGTCTTCGGATCGTGTGGGCTGATCAGGATCGGGGAATCCCAGTTGAAGCGATCTGGTGGCTCACCCTCGCCTGCCTGCGGCCGAATATAGACGTTCTCACCCGTACGGCGATCATAGCGACTCAAGTTGCCCTGTTGCCATTCGGCGTAAACGATATCGGGATTTGTCGGGTCGACAGCCGACTGATGGCCGTCTGCGAACAAGGTTATGAACCAGTCTGCATTGCGAATGCCCGAAATGTCCCAGGTCCGTGATGGGCCACCCTGGCTGTTGTTGTCCTGTGTACCGCCGTAGATGTTGTAGAACGGCTCGTCATAGTCGACGGCCACCTTGTAAAACTGCGTAATCGGCATGTTCGCCACGAACCGCCAGGTTTCGAGCAAGTCGAATGTCTCGTAAACACCGCCATCGGTCCCTATCACGATGTAGTTCGGATCATCCGCACGGAAGGCCATCGCATGATGGTCACCGTGCTTGGTTTCGTGGTCGACAGGAACAAACGTCTTGCCGCCATCCACGGTCATGCGCATCGTTGCGTCCATCTGATAGACGCGATCAAAATGATGCGGGCTCGCAAATAGCTCCTGGTAGTAGTGTGGACCGGTGCCGCCCGAGAGGTATTCGTTCATCTTCTCCCAGGTTTCTCCACCGTCGGCCGAACGCCAGAAGCCGCCTGTGCGGTTGTCGAGCTCAATGGTCGCGTAAAGGACGTCGGGCTTCATCGGGCTGATGGCCATGCCGGTCTTGCCCATCCTGCCTTCTGGCAGGCCCTCGGTCAGTTTGCGCCAGGTATTGCCACCATCTTCAGACTTGTGAATACCGGTGCCCGGGCCGCCATCCATGACGACTGCTACATTACGCAGACGTTGCCAGGCGACCGCGAACATGACGTCAGGATTGCGCGGGTCCATAAAGACTTCGGATACACCGGTGTACTGATCATCCAGTTCAGTGTTGCCGAGGCCATCACCGAGTACCTTTTCCCAGTTCTGGCCGCCATCTGTCGACTTAAAGAGACCACGATCTCCACCACCGGACCAGAGTGGCCCCTGGGCCGCGACAAAAATCGTGTCGGAATCACGCGGATCGATCTTGATCATGCCGATGTGCTGCGAATCAGCGAGCCCCATGTTCTCCCAGTTCTGGCCGCCGTCGCGGCTGCGATAGACGCCGCTGCCGTAAGCGACATGCCGGCCGCTGACGTTTTCACCCGTACCCACCCAGATCGTGTTTGGATTGTTGGGATCGATCGTGATACAGCCGATCGAGTAGGAATCTTCGTTGTCGAAGATCGGCTCCCACGTCGTGCCCGCATTGGTCGTTTTCCAGATACCACCGCTGCCGACACCGACGTACATGATGCTGTTGTTCTCGGGGTGAATGGCAATGTCTGAAATGCGGCCCGCCATGAAGGCCGGTCCGATTCCGCGCATCTCGAGGCCCTTGAACGTTGCCTCGTTAAAGCCCGGTTCGGATTCTTCTTCCTGAGCAAATGTCGGTGCGCAAAGGATTACCGCGGCAAGTGCCGCAATCAGGTGATATCGCATGATGACCCCTCGTTGTGTTTTCTTGAGACCTTAGCAGCAGTTTGACACATCGGCCTGGAATGGTCGTCAAATAATAGCTGTTAACATGCGGGCAGACATCTGCAGGAGCGAAAGATGAATAAATACATGATGCTGCACATCGGATTTGAACAGCCCACACCGGAAGTCATGGAAGCCTGGGGCAAGTGGTTCGAATCCGTTGCAGACAGCTCCGTCGAACACGGTGGGTTTATGGGCGGCAAGGAAATCACCAAAGACGGCACAAACGATTTGTCGTGGAGCATGGACTCGATTACGGGCTATTCAATCATCAATGCCGAAAGCCTGGACGAGGCGGTAGAGATCGCCAGTGGCAACCCGTTTATCGCCAGCATTCGCGTGTACGAAGTCCGGGAGCATGGATAAGACGATGAAACATTTCATGCTCGTCATATCTCTGTCGCTCTTTGCGCTTTCCCCTGCGGCGACAGCAGCCGAGCATTCTATCCAGGCGATAAAATATGCAAACTCACCCGGTGACCTGGTCTCGAGCCTGGTGATGGGCGCACCGGAGGGCGAGACCATTGATACTGTCTATGCACTTTGGCTAATTCAAGGGCAGGGCCGGAACATTCTTTTCGATAGCGGGTTTCACCGCGAACGCTGGTTCGAACTATGGGCGGTTGAGGATTACCTGCGACCGGACGAAGCGGTACGTCTCGCCGGAGTTCACCCGGATGAGGTCACTGACATAGTTGTCAGCCACGTACATTGGGATCACATGGGAGGGATCGACCTGTTTCCTAACGCTACAGTCTGGATTCAGCGGGAAGAGTTCCGTTACTACACAGGCGATGCCTGGCAACCCGGAGGGGATCACAGCGGAGTCGACCCTGACGATGTCGCGGAACTGGTAAGGATCAACGTTGAAGGCCGACTGCGGCTGGTGGATGGCGATGACCAGGAGATCATCCCCGGCATTCGGGCATACACCGGCGCCCGCCACACATATGCGTCGCAGTATCTACGCGTTGCTGGCGACCCTCCGGTAATTCTTGCTTCGGACAACGTCTACCTGTACCGCAACCTGGTGGAGCACGCGGCAAGCGCGACGTTTAGCGAAACCGATCACGCCGCAAATGTGGCTGCGCAAAAGCGCATGTTAGAACTGGTACATGCGACTGACTGGATCGTACCCGGCCATGATGCCCTGCAATTCGAGCGTTTCCCAACCGATGGCCGAATCGCAAAAATTCGCTAGTAACATCAGCTCAACTATTGCCACTTCCAGCAGAGAGCAGGTGATTTCAAGAGGGTCCGTTCTTCTCTTGATGAGTCTGCTCGACCAGGTCAAAGGTATCCGGTCCTATTGACTCGATTTGGATGACTGCGCCTTCAGGACCGGCCTTCTGATAATGGGGTACGCCCGAAGGTAGTCGATAATAACTTCCCTGCGGGAAAGACTGCAGGTCTCGTGGATCAAATGTCTCTCCGAAACCAAGTTCCCATACCCCACTCAATACGGTGTAGCTTCTAACTTTACGGTGCGTATGAGGATCAATCTCCATGTTGGGTGGAATTTTGTATCTTGTTACGAGAGGACCAAGTTCGCTCGGATCACCGACAAGTGTCACAATTAAAATACCCTCGCCATCCGGTATCGGCGTCCAATTCATCTCATTTAGTGGTACCCCAATAAATTCCGCGACATTGGTATCCGCGACAGGTTTTTGGTTGCTTGAGCAGGACGTAATAAGAACGACAATGGCCAAGACAGCCGTTTTGACTAACGGCGCTGGAAGATGCATGTTCGATTCCCCAAGGTACTTGCGAACATTCCCATTTTGACACAGCGAACGGCTGCTACTGACTGTTAGTCGACCTTCGCTATACGCTCCAAAGCAGACATTAGGCTAGTATTAGTCTGAAGGGCCGCTTATACCCATTCCGGCCACTCGTACGAAATAGACCAATGTCCGCTATTTGTATCTTACGGATGCAACATCGAGGAAGTCTCCCATGAGTCACGACCTGGAAAAAGAAAGTGTTATCAAGGCAGAAAGCGGCGCCGGAGTTACCCGTCGCACGATACTAACAACGGCGGTCGCCGGTCTCGGTACAGTTATTGCGAATAGGTCGGTGGAAGCGGCCGAGGAGCCGGACTTACTTGTCGAGACCTCCACCGATGAGCGACGGATTGTCAGCGAACTCGGTCAACGCTCGCCCTTCGAAACGCCGCGCAGGCTGGTCGGAAATCTCCTGCCGACGTCCGTTTCCCACACGCCCCTGCAGGATCTCAACGGTTTCATCACACCCTCAGACCTGCATTACGAAAGCCACAACAGCGGCATACCGAACATTGATCCCGACAAATACACATTGCAAATCGACGGGTTGGTGGAGAGACCGATGACGTTGACACTCAAAGACCTGAAGGAATTCCCGGAGCAAACGGAGGCACGCTACCTGGAATGTAGTGGTAACGGTATTCGGGCATTTGCTGGAATGATTCCGGAACTGACTCCGCAGCAGATTGATGGCATGGTCAGCACCAGTGTCTGGACGGGTACGTATTTCTCGTCTCTCCTGGAGGCGGTCAAACCGAAAGCCGAAGTAACATGGTTTCGTGCAGAAGGTCATGACGGTGACTGGGCCGAGTCTATTCCTATGGATGAACGCTGGAACGACAGTCTCATCGCATGGGGACAAAATGGTGAGGCGCTGCGGCCCGAGCAAGGTTACCCGGCGCGGTTGCTGTTAGCAGGCCACCCTGGACCACCTAATGTCAAGTGGCTCAGCCGCATCGAGTTCAACAGCGGTGCTCTTCCCGAGGGCATGGCCAGATCATTCAGCGCACGGTTCGGAGCCAAGTCAATCATTCTCTACCCAGCCTATCCCAACGTCCTCTCCCAGCCAGGCGAGTTAGTCATTTCGGGTCTCGCCTGGTCAGGACGGGGAAAGGTCACTCGCGTAGATATCAGCACGGACGGTGGCCGTACTTGGGAGGCTGCTGCGTTGCAGCAGCCGGCACTGCCGTTTTGTCAGACACGTTTTCGCTATCGCTGGAACTGGGACGGGGGTGAGGCACTTCTAATGAGTCGCGCAACGGACGAAACGGGCGACGTACAAATCAGCTTGGAAGAGGCACGCGCGGTTCGCCAAACAAACAAGGAAATCCGCCACTACTATGCAAATATTCGTGCGTGGGCCGTGGCGGCCGATGGCGTTGTTACGTTCGGTCTCAGTTAGAACGGTATGAGGCTGTCCGATTACATAACAAGTTATTTGCCGGTGTCTCCGTCTGGCTCAAAGCTGCCTGTCGTTTCATTGATAATTTGATGATCTGAACGTCCGCTTTACGCCCGATAGCGGTCATTAAGCTAGTATTGGGCCGAGAGGCCGCTAATGACCCAAAGCGGACCTTCGCCCTATATACTGGGCGGCACAACATGCGTCTCATCTGTCGCAGAAGCATAATAAAGGAGCGAGCGAATGCCCTTGTCAAAAAGTGTTCTATTCATCGCGTGCTTCAGCCTTATAGCTAACTCGAACCTTGTTTTTGCTGCTGAAGAAACCCAGGAACTGACCTCTGAGCAAATTCTTGCGCACCCCGAAGTCCAAGGTGCCCTCGCAGCCATCGATGCATGGATAGAAGGCATTCATAGGTACGATAAGATCCCAGGTATATCCGTCGGCATTGTCCGTGACCAAGACTTGATTTGGGATAATGGCTACGGCTACTCAAACCTCGAAATGAAACGGGTGGCAGATGCGGATACGCTGTACAGCATCTGCAGTATCAGCAAACTCTTTACATCAATCGGCATTATGCAATTACGGGATGCCAGTAAACTGACCTTACGCGATTCAGTCGGCGAACATCTGGACTGGTTTGATATCACGCAGATCCACGACGACAGCGGACCGATCACTATTGAGAGTCTGTTGACTCATTCTTCGGGACTGCCAAGAGAATCCGATTTCCCTTATTGGAATGGGCCGGATTTTCCCTTCCCAACTCGGCAGAAGATGATCGAGAGACTGGAGACCCAAGAAACGCTCTATCCGGCACAACGATATTATCAATACTCGAATCTGGCGCTCTCACTTGCCGGTGAGATTGTGCAGGAGCGATCAGGACAGGAATATCAGGAATACATAAAGGCGAACATTCTGGACCCGTTGGGACTGACAAACACTCGAACTTATTACCCTGAGGAAATGCACGGCGAGGAATTGGCAATAGGATATACCGGCATTCACCGCAGCGGCACACGGAAGCCGGTCAAGCCGTTCTTTACGCGCGGCATTACTGCGGCGGCTGGTTTTACGTCCTCAGTAAACGATTTGGCCAAGTTCGCCAGCTGGCAATTCAGGCTCCTCGAAGAAGGTGATGACGAGGTGCTGAGCGCAAACACACTGCGGGAGATGCATCGAGTTCATTGGGTTGATCCTGATTGGGAAACGACTCGCGGTATTGGTTTTGGGGTTCAGCGTGTTGATGATATGACGGTTATTGGACACGGCGGTGGTTGCCCTGGGTATATCACCCGTTTTTCGATGATTGCGAAAGACAGAATTGCAGCGGTTGTTCTGACAAATGCGGGTGACGGTCCGGCCGGAAACGTGACGCAGAATGTGCTCAATACAATCAGCGCTGCGTTGAAGGAGGCGAAGACGCCGCCCGAAGACGACATGTCGGATTTCTCAATGTATGAGGGCGACTTTGAAGCGCCCCCATGGGGCGGCGAGGTGGCGATTCGCCAGTGGGGCAACCAGCTGGTGGCAATTGACATCCCGTCGGACGACCTGGGTGACGCTTTGATTAAGCTTGAACACGACAGTGGCCACGCGTTTGTTCGCCTGACGGATGATGATGAAGCCCGGGAATCTTGGATATTTGAAATGGCTGATGACGGCACGGCACAACGCATTTTTGTGCATAGCATTTATTTGAACAGAATCGAGTAATTAAATAGAAACTCGGAAAAGAACGACCGCTTTTGGCCGAAAGCTGCCCCTCAAATCAAGTGGTTTTGACGAGATTGAATGACCGCTTTGGATGAAAGCGGACATTGGCCCAAATAAGAAAGGCCCCGCATGCGGGACCTTTCAAAATTGGCTGGGGGAGAGGGATTGAGTCGGGCCTACGGCCCTCCTCGCCAACTTGCTGCTTTGCAGCTGCGTTGGTCGAACAGGGTTCTAGAATCCAGCCCTCCCCGGTCCAAAAATAAAACGGGCCCCATAAAGGGGCCCGCATTGTTTTTGGCTGGGGGAGAGGGATTCGAACCCCCGTTGGCGGAGTCAGAGTCCGCAGTCCTACCACTAGACGATCCCCCACTACGGGGTTGCCGTTTGAGTTTAGCGCTTCGAGTACTGCGTTGCGCGACGAGCTTTGCGCAGGCCAACCTTCTTGCGTTCAACTTCACGAGCGTCGCGTGTTACGAAGCCGGCTTTGCGCAGCATTGGGCGCATCGATTCATCGTACTGCATCAGAGCGCGCGTCAGGCCGTGGCGAATCGCGCCTGCCTGGCCCGTCGTGCCGCCGCCTTTGACGGTTACGTTGACGTCGAATTTGGCTGTCACCTGCATCAGCTCGAGCGGCTGGCGAACAATCATCTGTGCCGTCTTGCGGCCAAAGAAAACGTCGAGCGGCCGATCGTTGACGGTGATCGCGCCTGCGCCGGATTTCATATAAACGCGCGCCGTCGAGGTCTTGCGACGACCGGTTCCATAGTATTGAGTGTCAGCCATTATGCGTTAACTTCCAGTGTGATCGGTTGCTGTGCAGCGTGATCGTGTTCAGGACCTTTGAATACACGGAGCTTGTTGAACATTTGACGACCCAGCGGTCCTCTCGGCAACATGCCTTTAACAGCCTTTTCCAGGACGCGCTCCGGGTGCTCTTCGAGCATCTTCTCGAGCGACTTGGATTTCAGATTGCCGATGTAGCCCGTATAGTGGTGATACATCTTGTTCTTCATTTTGTTGCCCGTGACGCGAATCTTCTCCGCGTTCACAACAACGATGTAGTCGCCCGTATCCACGTGTGGCGTGTACTCGGGCTTGTGCTTGCCACGCAGGCGATGGGCGATCTCGGTCGACAGGCGACCCAGGGTCTTGCCTGTCGCATCGACCACGAACCAGTCGCGCCGAACCTCTGCGGGCTTTGCAGAAAACGTATTCATTAGTCTGTTTCCGTTGGGAATCTTTTTATCGCTCAGCCGAAAACCTGCCGGACGGCTGAAGGGCGCGAAATTCTAACGGACGCCACCGTCCAATGCAAACAAATCCGGGCTTTTTGAGAGAAAAAACGCGCTGAAATTCAATGCTCTTTTTCTTTTTATTTTCAAGTGCTTACGGAGCCAAAAAACGGACCAGGAGGCCTAGAATGCGTATTCGAGCGATATGGCCGTGCGCGTGTCCGTTTTTTCCGTGCCCGGAAGCACGTCGCTATTACGCCTGACCGTGTACGAGGCGACCAGCGCGAGGCTCCCTACCAGCCGTGCCCGGAGGTCCGTGACCGACTCGGTGAACGTGTTGCTGCTGCCCGATTCGACCAATAATGCCTGGCCGAAATCAGCATTCTCGGAGATCTTCCAGGTGTAGGTCAGCCTGCCTGTATAGATCGTGTCGCTCTCGTCGGTGCCATCGGCAAGGTCCGACTGCCGGGCACCGATGCCGAGCTCGCCGTTGAGCTGGTGCTTCTCCCCGTCTATCAGACGACGGCCATAACCGACAGACTGTGAGAACTGCTCGGTGATGCCGCCAAACCGATCCTTGCGCCAGTCGAGACGACCGAACAGGAAATCACTCTCGGTCAGGTTGCGGGCGCTCTTCCAGCCAAAATCGTAAGCCTCGGCCGTCGTCGCGTTACTTTCGGTTGAGTAGATCGCAGCCGCTTTGGCTCCATGCTCCCAGAGTTCGAGCTTGTAGTTGATCTCGAAGCCCGAATTCAGGTTCGAGCTTTCGGTGTTTCCCGTCGTCGCAAGGTAGCCGAGCTTCACATTACCCGACCACGGGCTTTCCTCTTCTGCGGCCTCCTCTTCCTGCGCGAGAAGAGGTGCGGCGAATGCCAGCAGGCCAAGTGCGAAAATACTGCGCCAGTTCATCTTCAGGTTCCGTTTGTCCAAGCGGCCGCGGAGTATAACGTCAGTGCGCAGCGCATGGCTATTGGTATAATCAAGCGCATGCGGGAAAGAAATCTGACACCACTCGACCGGCTCCTCGCTGGCGCCAACAACGCCCTTCGTACTATTGCGACCCCGGCCGGACGCCCGGCCCGCTTGAACCCTGCCGCTGAGATCGCCGAGACCGACCTGACAGACAAGCAGAAGGCACACGCCGCAGGACTGATGCGCGTCAACCATGCCGGTGAAGTCGCTGCCCAGGGCCTGTACCAGGGCCATGCCACGGTCGCCCGCGATCCGGATGTCGAAGAGCAAATGCATCGCGCGGCCGAGGAGGAGTTCGATCACCTCGCCTGGTGCGAGCAGCGGCTGTCCGAGCTCAATGAAAGGCCCAGCGTGCTGAGTCCGGTTTGGTACACGGGCGCGTTTCTCATTGGCGCCGCCAGCGGCGTGCTCAGTGACAAGTGGAGCCTCGGATTTATCGCCGAAACCGAAAAGCAGGTATGTGCCCATCTCGACAGCCATCTCGACAAACTGCCGGACGAAGATGCGAGAAGTCGGGCCATCGTCAAACAGATGCGCGACGAGGAAGAAGAGCACGGCGAGAACGCTAAAGACGCCGGTGCGGCGGAGCTTCCCGAGCCGCTTCGTGAGCTCATGAAGCTGACTGCCCGGGTCATGACGAGCACAGCTTACCGAGTGTGAAATTTACGTGATTGAACAATAACTTGCCCTTATGAGCGAACTGTATTAAAAGAAGGGCGCACCGGAGTCGAGGACCAACCTATGCAAACCACTGCGAAGACCCTGAGCGATGTACCGGCGATTAACCGCTTCCTGAGTTACTGCCGCGTACGGACTGTCCCTTCCAAGACTGTAATGATTCACGCGGGCGACCTGCCCGACGTGCTGTATTACATCGTTGATGGTTCAGTCGAGGTCATGATCGAGGACGAGGATGGCAACGAGATGGTGCTTGCCTACCTCAACAAGGGCCAGTTTTTCGGCGAAATGGGGCTCTTCTACGAGCAACCGACTCGCAGTGCCTGGGTCCGGACTCGCACCGAGTGCGAAATCGCAGAAATGACCTATCCGCGCTTCCGGCAGATCGCGAGCGAAAGCCCGGGTCTCGTATTCGAGCTGGCTACACAGTTGGCAACGCGCCTCGACCGCACTAACAGAAAGCTCGGCGACCTGGCCTTTGTCGACGTCACGGGCCGTGTCGCACACGCCATCATGGACCTCTGCAATGAACCTGATGCCATGACGCATCCGGATGGCATGCAGATCAAGGTTAGCCGCCAGGAGTTGAGCCGCCTCGTCGGTTGCTCACGCGAAATGGCGGGCCGCGTCCTCAAGGTGCTTGAGGAGCAGGGTCTGGTCACCGCGAGCGGCAAGACGATCGTCGTTTACGGTGCACGGCCGAATCGCAATATCTGATCACCCGCTGGCGCGGGCTCCTACGACGCCTTAGCTATCTCTTCACGCATGGCGGATATCGTCGCCGCGTAGTTGTCGCTGCCGAATATGGCGGAACCGGCCACGAATGTATCGGCGCCGGCCGCAGCGATCTCGCCAATGTTGTCCACTTTGACGCCGCCGTCGATCTCGAGGCGAATTTCTCGCCCACTATCATCGATGATCTTGCGCGCCTGGCGCAGCTTGTCGAGCGCCGAGGGGATGAATGTCTGCCCACCGAAACCCGGATTCACCGACATCAGCAGAATCATGTCGATCTTGTCGATGACGTACTCGAGGCAATCGAGTGGCGTAGCCGGGTTGAACACGAGCCCGGACTTGCAGCCCTCATCGCGGATCAGTGCCAGGGACCGATCGATGTGGCGGCTGGCCTCCGGATGGAACGTGATGTAGCTGGCCCCCGCTTTGGCAAAGTCCGGGATGATCCCGTCGACCGGCTCGACCATCAGATGCACGTCGATCGGCGCGTCGATGCCATGGTTGCGCAATGCCTCGCAGATCAGCGGTCCAATCGTAAGATTCGGCACGAAATGATTGTCCATCACATCGAAATGCACGATATCGGCGCCCGCATCGAGCACGGCGCGGATATCGTCCCCGAGACGGGCAAAATCGGCGGAGAGTATCGAAGGAGCAATCAATGGCGTCACAGCAGTTTCCTTAAACTAACGAATGGACCGGCGAGACTTTAGCATCTCATAAGCCGCCCGCACCTCGCGAGTACGTTTTTCGGCAGCGGCGATTGCGGCCTCGTCCGGATTTTTTGAGGCAATCTTGTCTGGATGGCTCTTGTTCATGGCCCGACGGTACGACTTGATAACTTCCTCGTTGGTAGCAGACTTGTCGATGCCTAGTGTGGCATAGGCCTTGCTGATGCGCTGTGCATCCGCGTCACCGGCTGGCGAATGTTTGAATCCTTTTTGCGCACGAATCATCGCCTCGAGCTGTGCCAACTCGACGCGGCCGATATCGAACTCCGTACAAATTGTCCAGATCAATGCCCGCTCCCGCTGGCTCATGCGAGCTTTCGCGAGTACGACCTCGAGGACAAGGCGCACGAACAGCTGACGCAGCTCTGGCCGTCGGGCCGCAATGCGTCGCAGGTGACGCACGGTCTGTTGTAACGGAAACGACGAGCGTTTGCCTTCGTCAAACCAGTTTATAGCGTTACGGACCTGGGCCGGGCCGAGGCCGATACGATGCATGACAGCCCGGGCGGCGCGGATCTCGCTCTCGGTAACTCGGCCACCGCTCTTGGCGAGATGGCCGATCGTCTGAAATAACGGTCGAATATACTCTTCGGGCAGGCGACCGATCGATGCGCCTTCCTGTTCAAAGCGGCGATAGCGTGCTACGAAGCCACGATCGAACTGGTGACCGAGTATCAGCCCCGCCAGCATGAACCAGGGCTTCAGGGTTGCGGCGCCCGCCAACGTGCCAATGATTTTTCCCCAGTACAAGAATGGTCCCTTTGGTGGGTCGTGGCGTAATGCTAACGCACGGGGTAGCATCCTGACCATGAATGCCATGGACGCCCTGTTCGAATCGAACGTGCCCGGCCTTGAGTTGCTGGGCCGTGGCAAGGTGCGCGACATTTATGCCGTCGATGAAGACCATTTAATGATCGTCACAAGTGACCGCCTGTCAGCCTATGACGTCGTTATGCCCAGCCCGATACCGGGCAAAGGGCGCGTCCTCGCACAGATCTCGTTGTTCTGGTTCGACATGATGTCGGATCTCGTCGATAACCAACTCACTGAGTTGACCGTAGACGACGTCGTGGCGGACTCCCCGACTGCGACACTTCTCCGCGATCGATCACTCGTCGTCAAACGGCTCGAGCCGCTGCCGATCGAGGCTGTCGTGCGCGGTTACCTGATCGGTTCGGGCTGGCGCGATTACCTTGAGACAGGCCGCACCAGTGGCATTGATCTGCCACCAGGCCTCGAGCAGGCAGCCCGCTTATCCGAAACTATGTTCACGCCGGCCCACAAAGCCGAAGCCGGCGAGCATGACGAGAACATCTCGTTTGACGATGTCGTAAACCTGGTTGGCCGGGAACTGGCCGAGCAGGTCCGTGAACTATCGATCGTGATCTATGAGAGAGCCGCTGAGTACGCACTCGGCAGGGGCATTATCATCGCCGACACCAAGTTCGAGTTTGGCCTCGACAGTGACGGCAAGCTGTACTTGATCGATGAAGTTATAACGCCCGACTCATCACGATTCTGGCCCGTGGACAGTTACCGCACGGGTATCAGCCCGCCGAGTTTTGACAAGCAATTCGTGCGAGACTACCTCGACACGCTTGATTGGGATAAGACAGCGCCTGGCCCCGACTTGCCGGCCGATATCCTCGAACAGACCAGCGCCAAGTACCAGGAAGCCTACGACCGACTGACGCAATGATTTCGCAACTTCGCATCAAGTTTGACCATTTCGTGTGGGGAGACGGGCTCGAGAAACACGGCAAGCTCGGCACGACCACCGCAGTATTGCTGCGATACCTGTACGGACTGATTCGAGACATGGTGTCGGGCCAGATTACGCTACGTGCGATGAGCCTCGTTTACACGACACTGCTTTCGGTCGTGCCCCTGATCGCGTTCAGCTTTTCGGTACTGCAGGGCTTCGGCATCCACAATCAGCTCGAACCCTTCCTGTATGACTTTCTCTCGCCACTCGGCGAGCAGGGCGCCGAGATGACAACCCAGGTCATCGAGCTCGTCGACAATGTCAAAGGTGGCGTGCTCGGCGGTATCAGCCTTGCCTTCTTCATCTACACCGCTGTGTCGATGGTGCAGAAGATGGAGGAGAGCTTTAACTATGTCTGGTACGTCGCAAAGAGACGCAGCCTCGCCCGCCGCCTGACCGAGTACATGATCGTGCTGTTGATCGGTCCGGTCATTATCGTCATTGCGCTAAGCATGATTGCGTCATTGCGCAGCAATTCGATCGTCGAGTTCTTCCTCACCAATGAGGCCATCGGACCGATCCTCGTCGCGACGAACAAGCTTACGCCGTATCTGCTTGTCACTGGCGTGTTCACGTTTTTATACATGTACATGCCGAACACCAAGGTGCGATTCAAGGCTGCGATCATCGGCGGCGCAGTCGGGGGGTTCATCTGGGCGAGCTTGAGCGCTATTTTTGCGGCCGTAGTCGTCTTCTCGACGGGCAAGCAAGCTATCTATGCCGGTTTCGCCGTGGCGATATTCGCACTGATCTGGCTGTATCTGAACTGGATCGTACTGCTGTTCGGCGCACAGCTCGCCTACTACATTCAGAACCCCGCATTTCTGCGCATTGGACGCCGTGAGCCGCGGCTATCGAACGCCATGCGGGAGCGCCTGGCGCTCAATGTCATGCTGTTCGTCGGACGCGCATTCCGGGACCCGGATGTGTCGATTACGGCACATCAGATCAGCGACAAGATGCGTATTCCGTCAATTACGCTGGCGCCTGTCGTTGAAGCATTGGAGGCCGGCGGCCTGCTCGCCGCCACGGATAAGGAAGACCTGTTGCCAGGCAAAGACATGGCGACTATCAGCCTCGAAGACATTCTCTCGGTCGTGCGCGTGCACGGCGAGACCGGATCCTATCGGGACCCGAAGTGGTCGGATGAAGTCGAGGCCCTCGGGAAGGATCTCGATGACGCTGTGGTCAAAACGGTCGGTGAGCGAACCCTGTCCGACCTGTTGGGTCCCGCCTCCCCTCAAGGGGGACCTGGCCAGCGGGGCTGATGTTATTCGATGTTCTCGATATATCCCTTGCCGTAAAGAATCTCAATCGAAGAACCTTCAAACGCATCATTCACGGGTTCTGACGTACCGCCCAGGCAACCTTCCAGGAATCCTTCCATAACCGAGAAAAATGCGAGGCGATTCTCAGGCCGTGCGAATCCGTGGCCTTCATCAGGAAAATTCACATAGGTCACCGGCAATTCCTTTGCCGACATAGCCTCGACCATCTGATCTGACTCCAGCTTTGTAACTCGAGGGTCGTTTTGCCCCTGCCCGACGAGTAGTGGCGCGCTGATATCATCAACTCGGCTGACCGGCGAGCGACTTAGCATGAATTCGCGATCGGCCTCATTGGCCGGATCACCAAGATCCATGTAGAACGTGCCCTCCAGGAATGGTCGCCAGTATTCAGGGAAGCTCTCGAGCAGCGTGACCAGGCTCGACGGGCCCACGATATCGACGCCACAAGCGAACACATCAGGAGTAAAGGTCAGACCAACCAATGTTGCATATCCACCGTAGGACCCTCCCCCTATCGCGACCTCATCCTCGGAGGTGACACCCGAATCAACTGCCCACTGAACCGCATCGATCAGGTCATCGTGCATCTTGCCCGCCCACTCGCCGACGGAACCACGGGTGAATGCCTTGCCGAAGCCCGTCGATCCTCGGTAGTTGACCGAAAGGACCGCATAGCCACGATTGGCAAGCCACTGATGCACCGAGCTGTAGCCATACTCGTCGCGCGCCCATGGGCCACCGTGCACCCATAGCACCATTGGCAATGCTTCCTCAGGCTTGCCGTCGCCATCCTGGTCGCTGCCAATCGGCAGCGTCAGGTACGACACAAGTGTCAAGCCATCGCGAGATTCAAGCTCCAGGGCATGCATTGGGGCCAAAGTGTATTCAGCAAGCGCCGGACGTTGCACGACCATGTTCTCAACGGTCTGCGATTCACGATCAAAAATGTAATAAGCACCTGACTTTTCTGTCGCATCTTCGTGAACAATCCATGTCGACATGTCGTCAGTTGTGGCAACAATGCTCAAAGACCCGCCAAGTGCTGCCGATAACGCTTGCAGATCGGCGGCAGCTTCATCCCCAAGCGCTATCCAGTCAGATTTCAGGTAATTGACGCTGTATGCGATTGGCGCGTGCGTGCGCGAATCAATCAGTACATCGGATACGTCCGCTATCTCGCTTTCTGCCAGCGTTGTCGTTTCGCCGGTTGCAACCGAAACTTCGGTAAGCGCCGCCTTATCGCGATTGCGGCTATCGATCATGTAGAACGCGTCGTTGGCCTGATTGAATCCGATTGTCCCTGTCGTCAAGAAGTCTTCGGCCAGGATTTCCACGAGAACATTTCCGTCGAAGTCCACGATATTGCCGCCACCGTCAGGCGTCGGTGCGAAACCAAACCTTGGCTCCAGTTTGTTATCGAACAGCAAGGAGATGTATCCCGGATTCTCCTTAAGAAGCTCACGTTCTCCGGTCGTTACGTCGACAAGAAAAGCGTCAAATACTTGTGGATCACGCTCATTAGTTCCGATAACAAGATGATCCGGACGTTCCGCGGAGACAGCCTCAATCTGGGCGCGCGCGCCATCGCTGATCGGTGTCAGGTCGACAACTTCTCCCGTTTCAATGTTCGACGAATAAACGTGGAAATTCTCATCGCCACCCTGATCCTGGATGTAATAGATATATCGGCTATTTGGTGCCCAGGAATATGTCTGGATGCCCCGGTAATTATCGCTGGTTACTGCCTTGGCATTCGCCGGGTCATCGGCTGACGCTACCCATACATTCATGACGCCGTCTTGTGGCGCCAACCAGCTGACGTGACTTCCGTCAGGACTGATACGCGCCCGTGTGCGGTCAGGGTTGCCGAAAATGATCTCCCGCGGAATTATTCGGACCGATTCCCCTGGCTCGACAACTGCAGTCGCCGGCGGCGAAGCAGACTGTGACCCGTCTTCTGCGTTTCGAGCGTCACAGCCCGTCAAGACTGCGAATAAAACTGTCAGGCAAATCAATTGCTTCATCTTAATTACCCCCTCTCCGGGTCGCTCACAGCCGTCGAGTATACAGGCAGATAGGTCAACGCGATCACGCTCCCGCGATCGTCATCTCGTCGACGAGTATCGACCCGCAGCGAATGCGGCCGCGCATGTCCTGATCATTGCCGATGGCGGCGATACGCTGATAAAGATCACGCAAATTACCGGCGATCGTCACTTCGTGCACCGGGTACTGGATCTCGCCATTTTCGACCCACTGGCCGACAACGCCACGAGAGTAGTCGCCGGTAACCATATTCACGCCCTGCCCGATCAGCTCTTCGACGATCAGACCGGTTCCCATTTCCGCGGCCAGTGACTCCAGATCACCGCCGGTGCCAGGCACGATCAGGTTTTGCGCGCCGCCGGCATTTGCTGTCGTTTGCAGACCAAGACGCCGCGCCGAGTAACTGCCCAGGATATACGCCTGCAACACACCATCGGTGACGATGTCGCGATCGTAGGTCGCGACGCCGTCAGCATCGTAAACCGCACTGGACATGGCTTTGGGAAGATGTGGCCGCTCCTCGATACGAACAAACTCGGGAAATAGCTTCTCGCCCACCGCATCGAGCAGGAAAGAGGCTCGCCGATACTGCGCACCGCCGGAAATCGCGCCGATGGAGTGACCGATAAAGCCGCGTGCCAACTGCGGAATGTAAAGCACGGGCGCTTTGGTCGTCTTGATCTTCCGCGCGCCAAGACGACTGACCGCACGTTTGCCCGCTGTTTCGCCGATTGAGTTCACATCCTCGAGATCGGCCGCATCCCTTGCGGCACTGTAGTAATAGTCGCGTTGCATTTCGTCGTGCTCGCTTGCGATCACGACACAGCTCACGCTGTGACTGGACTTTGAAAAACTGCCTATGAAACCGTGCGTATTGCCATAGGCGCGCGAACCTCGGTTCGTTGATACCGTCGCACCTTCAGAATTATTGATTCTCTTGTCAAACTTGAGACCCGCATCTTCGCAGGCGATTGCCATATCGATGGCATCGGGTACATCAATAGGCCACGGGTGGTCGAGATCCAGGTCCAGGATATCGGTACACATTAGATCGGCGTCGGCAAGACCAGAATACTTGTCCTGTGCCGTGCACGACGCAAATGTGCACGCTTTCTCGACGGCCTCACGAATGGACTCAGGACGAATGTCCGATGTGCTTGCGTTGCCTTTGCACTTGTCCTTGTAGACGGTAATCCACAGGCCACGGTCATTGGTGTATTCGAGATTTTCGACATCCCCGAGTCTCGCCGTCGCCGACAGGCCCGTGTCACTGCTGACCGCCACTTCCGCCTGATCTACGCCACACTTTATCGCCTCCTCGAGCGCCGTGCGCACGAGGGTCTCAAGTTCTTCTCGTCCCATGAGGTAAGCTTATCCGGTGACCGAATCAAAGCCCAGCAAAAGTGAACGCAAACGCCTGCAACATGAACTGCAGGCACTTGGCGAGCAGCTTATGGCCCTGAACGAGGCCGAGTTGACTTCGCTGGCGCTTGACGAGCGTCTTTGCAATGCCGTACGACAGGCCCGCTCCATGAAGTCCCACGGTGCGGTGCGTCGGCAGAAACAGCTCATTGGCAAATTGATGCGTGAACTCGACCCGCAGCCAATCCGTGCCAAACTAATAATATTGCGCGCAGATGATGTGCGCGAGAAGAGAGTGTTTGCCCGCGCCGAGAAATGGCGCGACCGGCTGGTTCGTGAACGCGCCGCGGCTCTGCAGGCGTTCGCAGACGAGACCGGTGATGCCGATGCCGAACTTCGCGCTCTGATTGCCGAACTCGACGTGGCCTTCAGCGAGAGGGACGAGAAAACCGTCAGCCGCAAGATTTTCCGGCGCATCCACGAGATTCTGGGTAAAATTCCGCAATGACAATCAAGGTCGGCATTATCATGGGTTCCCGTTCCGACTGGGACACCATGCAACACGCGAGTACCATGCTCGACACGTTGGGCGTGCACCACGAAGTCAAGGTCGTGTCCGCTCACCGTACGCCTGACCTGTTGTTCGAGTATGCCGAAACCGCCGTCGACCGCGGCCTGCAGGCAATCATTGCCGGCGCGGGTGGTGCGGCGCACCTTCCCGGCATGACAGCAGCCAAGACGCGTGTCCCGGTGCTGGGTGTCCCGGTGCAATCCAAGGCATTGAACGGCATGGATTCCTTATTGTCGATTGCCCAGATGCCCGCCGGGATACCAGTTGGCACGATGGCGATCGGCAAAGCCGGAGCAATTAATGCCGCGTTGCTCGCGGCCGCAATTATCGCCAATGATGATGACGCCGTGGCAAAAGCCCTTGACCAGTACCGGCGCAACCAGACCGACCAGGTTCTGGCCGATCCCGGCCCCAGCAGCTAGCCACTTACATGCGCATTGGCATCATCGGTGCCGGGCAGCTCGGCCAGATGCTCGGATTTGCAGCCCGTAAACTCGGTCACAAGTGTTACTTCCTTGACCCATCCGATGCACCACCAGCCGCGAAGGCCGGCCCTGTGGTTCAAGCGTCGTTTGACGATCGAGTGGCGCTGTCCATCCTCGCCGACAAGTGCGATGTCCTGACTTACGAGTTCGAGAATATCCCGGTTGCAGCGCTCGAGGACATCGCCGGTGCAACGCCGATCTACCCACCGCTTGATGCGCTGCGGCTGGCGCAGGATCGCCTGACCGAGAAGCAACTATTCAAGCAGCTCAACATCCCGCTGCCGGGATACCAGGCTATCGACAGCCCGGAGGACCTTGTTCGCGCCGCAGAGGCGATTGGCCTGCCATTAGTGATCAAGACTCGCCGCTTGGGCTACGACGGCAAGGGCCAGTTTGTTCTCCACGACCCGGGTCAGATCGAGGCAGCCTGGGAGGAGCTGGCGGGCAACGATCTGATCGCCGAGCAATGGGTGAAATTTGACTATGAAGTATCGGCAATCGGCGCCCGCAATGTTCAAGGCGATATTGCAAACTATTGCCTGACTCGCAACGAGCATGCCGACGGCATCCTGCGAGTTTCCCGGGCGCCTGTCGACGATGCACAACTGAGCCGCAAGGCAGATCAGTACATGCAGGCCATGCTCGAGCACCTCGACTATGTCGGCGTGTTGGCCCTCGAGTTGTTTGTTGTCGGCGAGAAGCTCCTCGCCAATGAGTACGCGCCCCGAGTGCATAACTCCGGCCACTGGACCATCGAAGGCGCGGAGACGAGCCAGTTTTCGAATCACATTCTCGCTATTAGCGGTGAGAAGCCAGGTCGAACGGCGAATATCGGTCACGCCGGCATGGTCAACCTGATCGGCCAGATACCGGATGCGGTAAGCGAATTATCGGATGCCAAATTGCATGATTATGGGAAATCCGCGCGGCCAGGCCGCAAGCTCGGCCATCTCACGGTAATCGCCGACTCAGCGGACGACCGTGATGCACTCGTGCAGCAGATCAAAAAAACTGTGACATGATCCACCGGTTGGTGTGGAACTGCGACATACCATGACCGGGGAAAAACGCGCTAAACTGAGTCGAAAGAATACCTTATGACTTATCTTGATCACTTCAATTTGCAGGAACAACCGTTCCAGCTGACTCCGGACCCGGATTTTCTGTACTGGAGCAAACAGCATGCCCGTGCCAAAGCCTATATGGAGTCGACCATCTGGCTCGCTGACGGTTTTGTCGTCATTACCGGTGAAATCGGGTCAGGCAAGACCACGTTGCTACGGTCCTTTCTGGACGAGCTCGATGACGACATCGTATCCGCCGTCGTTTCGCAGACGCAGCTGACTCCGACCCAGTTCCTGCAAGCAGTGCTGACCGAGTTCGGCTTCAAGCCGTTCAGGAAGCCCAAGGTCGAGTTGCTCGACATGCTCAACATGTTCCTGATCGAGCAATACTCCAATGGCAAGAAGGTCGTCCTAATTGTCGACGAGGCGCAAAATCTGATGTACAAGGTGCTCGAAGAGATTCGCCTGATGTCCGGAATCGAGACACATAAGGAAAAGGTGCTACGCATCATTCTGGCCGGTCAGCCCGAGCTTAAGGACACGCTCGATTCGCCGAACCTCAAGCAGCTTGTACAGCGCGTTCGTCTGCGATTTCACATTGGATCGCTGGATGACCGCGATACTCGCGAGTACATCAAGCATCGTCTCGCGATCGCCGGACGTGATGCGGGCGAACTGTTTGAAGAGGAAACCTATGACGTTATATACCGCTACTCGGGTGGGGTCCCGCGCCTGATCAATACGCTGTGCGACAGCGCATTACTGTGCGCATTTGCCGATGAAAAAGCGACCGTCAGCTTCGATGACATCATGACCGCCGTAGCCGAGCTCGACTGGAAAGAGCATGAGAGCATTACGGGCAGATACCACAAGCTGCAGCAAGTGACCAATCGCCTCATCGACGACGGCAACGTGGCTCAAATCGAAGTTCGCACCGATGGCGAGCGCGTCTCCGTCCAGTCCCTGCCGCTCGGACGTATCATCGTAGGCCGCTCACCCGACAACGAAATCTACCTCAAGAGCAAATTTGTCAGCCGCCACCACGCGCAGCTCATCAGCAATGCCGATGGTTGCATTGTGGAGGATCTCAACAGCACCAATGGTGTTTTTATCGGTGAGAAACAGATCAAGAAGCGCCACCTGCAGGATGGGGATGTCATCACACTAGGCATTCACGAACTTATCTATACCGATCTGCGTCAGCGCGAATCGGCTAACGAAGAAGATATTTCGGATGATATTGCAGGCGACGACGAGGCTTCGGTCGTCGGCGAGTAGTCAGCGATCCGGCCGCTGTCCGACCCGCCGGTCCGTAACGCGATAGTCCCGCCGCTTGAGAAGCACTACCAACCCCGCCACCAGGCAAACCACCCCGGTCACGAAGCAAATCGTCGGCCAATAGCCGTGATTGATGTACATCGATGCTGCCAGCGAGATTGCCCCGGCCAGCATGTACAGGTACGGAAGGCTTTCGTAAATTGGTCGTGAAACCCACATAGGGTTTCATTGTCCATAGCGACCGCTATGGAGTCCAGTCGTCCGCGGCTAGTGCTTGGAGCGGCCTACCCCGAAAAGGCCCAGAAAACGCGACAATATCGAGTCCGAAAGGCCATCCACAGCCAAATCCGGCTCTTCGTCAAAATTATCGGCACGAAATCCCTGCACGAAATTTTCTGAGTTCGGGTCCAGATCGTCTTCGGTTATTGTGTTGTCGAATGCCATCGTCTTTTTCCTTGTTGTGACGAATGGAGCTTACCGGAACCATATGTTCAATACGGTGAACAAACTCACAATGTTAAATGCGAACCAATTATCGGCGGCTTATGTTAAGGAGTCAGGTCCACGAACTTACGCAGTACCGCCGACGGTCAGTTCGTCGATTTTCAACGTCGGTTGACCGACACCGACGGGCACCGATTGCCCTTCTTTGCCGCAGGTGCCGACGCCTGTGTCGAACTCGAGGTTATCGCCGACCATCGAGATTTTCGTCAAGGCCTCGGGGCCGTCGCCGATCAGCATGGCGCCTTTCACCGGCGTCGTGACTTTGCCGTTTTCGATCAGGTAGGCCTCACTCGCCGAAAACACGAACTTGCCGGATGTGATGTCGACTTGCCCGCCGCCGAAATTGGGCGCGTAGAGTCCTTTGTCGACTGACGCGATGATGTCGTCGTGATTGTGCGGCCCGGCCAGCATGTAGGTGTTTGTCATTCTCGGCATCGGCATGTGTGCATAGGACTCGCGGCGTCCGTTACCGGTCGGCGCCACACCCATCAGCCCGGCGTTAAGCTTGTCCTGCATGTAACCTTTCAGGACTCCGTCTTCCACCAGCACATTGTATTGGCCTGGCGTGCCCTCGTCGTCAACGGCCAGTGAGCCGCGACGGTTCCGCATGGTGCCGTCGTCAACGATAGTGCACAGATCGGACGCAACCTTCTCCCCAACGCGTCCCGAGAACGCCGATGTGCCCTTGCGATTGAAGTCGCCCTCGAGACCATGACCGACGGCTTCGTGAAGCAGAATGCCCGGCCAGCCTGGCCCGAGAACAACGGGCATCATTCCGGCAGGCGCCGGTGTTGCCTCCAGCTGTACGACCGCCTGTCGAACTGCTTCACGTGCAAATTGCAGCGAAACGTCGCCCGACAGGAAATAGTTCAGATCGGAACGTGCGCCACCACCGGCGTAGCCTTGTTCGCGGCGGCCGCCCTGCTCGAGGATGACGCTGACGTTCAGGCGCACCAGCGGGCGGATATCGGCGGCCAGCGTACCGTCTGATGCGGCGATAAGCATCAGGTCCTGATTGCTCGACAGGCTGACGATGACTTGCTCGATGCGGCTGTCCAGATCCCGGGTTGCGGCCTCGATCTCTGCCAGCAGCGTCGTCTTCTGCTCATCGCTGATACTGATCAACGGATCCAGGGCAGGATACAACGCGCCTGCATCGGCCTTCTGCCATGCCTGAATCGACTTGCTGTCGCCTTTTCGCGCGATGGCCCGAGCCGCTCTGGCAGCATGCTCGAGCGCCGGGAGAACAAGCTCGTCGGAATAGGCAAACCCGGTTTTCTCACCGCTGATGGCACGCACACCAACACCCTGATCGAGGCTGAAGCTCCCTTCGCGAATTATCCGGTCTTCGACCGTCCAGCTTTCCTGGCGGCTTATCTGGAAGTAGAGGTCGGCATAGTCAACGCCGCCCTGCATCATGGAGCCAAGTGTTGTCGTCAGATGCCCCTCATCGAGCCCGACAGGCTCGAGCATATGCGACATGGCTGTGTTGATGGGGTTTTCACTCATGGTGATTGCTTCGCTTCGCTCGCAATGACGTCAAAAGTCGTCTGTTGGACAATGCCGGAAACTCGCTGCGCAGCTTCGCAGGCAGGTCGGGATCGATGTCGGCAGCCACGATCCCATTGCCTTCGGCTTGCTCCGCCAGGACTTCGCCCCATGGATCGATGATCATCGAGTGTCCGTAGGTCGCCCGTCCGTCAGGGTGCTCGCCATACTGCCCGGGGGCAACGACATAAGCCAGATTTTCGATCGCACGAGCTCGCATCAGGGTCGACCAGTGTGCCATGCCGGTCACCTTTGTAAACGCGGCAGGCACCGTGAAAATCGTCGCGCCTTCGTCGACGAGCCTGCGAAACAGCTCAGGAAAGCGAACGTCGTAGCATATTGTCAGTCCGATTCGCCCGGCCGGTGTATCGACCGTGACAGGCTCATCACCCGGGTACATCGACCATGACTCCTGGTAGGACTCTTCGAGATCGGGCAGTTTAACGTCGAACAGGTGGATCTTGCGGTACAGCGCCCGTCGAGTGCCATCGGAGTCGTACACGGGACATGCGCCGTAAACCCGCTCCGCTTCCGGCGAAGCCAGGGGCATACTGCCGGCTACTATCCACAGGCCGTGCCTTTTTGCCGCGTCTGAGAGAAATTCCTGAATCGGGCCTGCGTCCTCTTGTTCGGCATGCCTGGCCTTGTCACGACCTTGCTGCGGCATCAATGCGAAATTCTCGGGCAACACTGCCAACTGGCAGCCATCGCCCGCCGCTTCGGCAAGCAACTGGTCCGCGAGCTGCAGGTTGCCTTGCACATCGGACTGGCTGTTCATTTGTATTGCGGCAACTCGCATCATCGCATTACGAATCATCCTCATCGAGGCAGCCTGTCATGGCACCGCTTAACGCAAAAATCTCGGGCGTGGCCGATTCGATAATCGGCTCATCAAACGTACCGCCAATACCGTAATACACCTGGGTGACTTCCTGTAGCGGTTTCTTGAATAATTGCGAGAAAATCAGCAATGCTGCAGCGACTTGCGGCCCCGCAACCAAGGCGCCTGCGACAGGCAGTGCGCTGCCGAAGCTCGCGCTGACAACGGCCGTCTGCTCATAATCGCGGGTGACGAGCCCTGCTCTTCCGACTATTCCAATATCCGCGGCGGGGCTCTCCAATGACAGGTCGCAGGTGTAGGTGTTGCCATCCACCAGCGTAAACGTGCCCTGGATCTTGTCGAAGCCGAAACCCTTGCCAAACACGTCACGAAAGTCGAGCGACAAGCGTCTTGGCAGTGCCGCAATACTCATTAACCCGAAGACACGACCGGCGCCCGGCTTGACCTCTTCGAGCTGCCCGGTGCCGATGCGCAATTTGACTTCACCGTCTATGGACTCGAGCATCTTGTCATTGGGCCCGCCAGACCAGCCCAGCTCAAGCAACATAGACAAGTCGTCACTGACGATCCCTGGTGCATAGTCGAGACGTTTCATCGTTGCCTTGACGTCATCGCTTGTCAGCGATGCGATGATCGAGCTACGGGACCCGGCAGGTTCCGATTCATCGAAGACCCACTTGCCCGAACCAATAATCTCGAAGGTCTCATCAGTAGCCGTGATCGTTTCTGATTCGAGCCCATCGGCTGTGCGCAGGAAATTGGCTTCTAACGACCCGAAGTAACGATTTCCGAATGCCGTTTCCTGAGACGTAATCGAGATCGGTGGCAAGGTGCGCGGATCGACCTGGGCGGGCTCAACATCGGGCTCGGTGTCGTCGCCCGGCAGCACCAGCCGTTCCGCCTCAACTACGATTGGCCGTCCGGAATTGAAATCGTAAGGAATGACCGTTGAGGCGACGACGTCCTCGCCATCTACCTGCACATGCCAGTCACGCGCGCTGCGATCAAGTTGAATGCGGTGACCAACAAGATGCTGGCCAAGCAGGTGCAGATTATCGACGGTCAAATTCACCGAGCGCACGCGATCGACCATACCCATTTTGGTCTCGGATTGTCGAGCCTGCTCGAACCAGCGCCGAACATGGATATAGTCGGTATTGCCGCGCAGGTGCAAGCCGCGAGTCTCAGGCACTGCCATGGTCTCGGCCTTGACGCCGAATGTCACGACACCACGATCGATATCCCATCGGTCATCTTGCTTTGTAATTGCAACTTGCCAGGAGAACACATCACCGGCGACGCCCGTTGTTTCAACGAGCTCGCTGCCTTTGGGAAGAAAAATCGACGCACCGAAATCGACCGCCTGGCCTTCCTGTTTACCAAGGGGCCTGGGCAAGTCCACCGCAAATCCTTCAAGGTCACTGGCGATCTGGATCGTAAACGGCGATGGCTCGTCAATCTTACCGCGAGGAAATAGCAACCGCGCCGAGAAACTCGATTGACCGGTCACGCGATCTGACAGCGGCAGGCCGAGCTCGCTGGCCAGCGCCTCAGCTGTGGCACTGCCGGTCGCATCAGCTATCACGCGGTACTTCGGCATGGAATCCGGCGCCTGCGATAGCTCGACATGAACGGGGTTACCGAGAAACGTCGCAGTCAGCCCGTCACTGCCGATGTCGAAGCGCTCGATCGTGACGGTGCCGTTCATGCCGGTTAAAGGCGCATTAAAGCCTTCCATTTGCAAGCTGCCGTCCTCTGCCTGCATCCGCGCTGTAAACGAAAAGCTCTCCCAATCCCTGACGGGAACGGTCAGATCAAGATTGAGGTTCGCATCACCCGATACTGCGATGTTCTCGAGTTGCCCACCGAACATCTCTCCGATCGGACTTTGCAAAGACAGCTGCCGCAGTGTTTCGAGGGTGCCGGTTGCATCGGCGTTAATCGTGAAGAACGGGTTGCGGAAGTCTTCGATCGCGATTTTCGCATCGCGGATTACGTTGCCGACAGTAATGGCGTGGCTACGCTCAGAGCGCAAACTCATGTTCTCAATGACAAGATCCGCCTCGACGATCTCGGCTGCCGGCCATTTCGGCTGATATACAACGACGGCATCGCGTACATTGGCCTCTATCAGGAACTGCCCTTCTCCGTTATCGAATGGCCACTTGTCCATCGGGCCGTACAGTTTTGCAGTGCCACGCGGAACCCGGCCGGAAACGATTCCTTCCTGAAACCACTCGCTCATTCGCGGGCGCTTCTCCATAAACGGAACGTAACGTCTTGCCTCGGACAGGTCGCTGACTCTGAAAACGCTTTCAAGATCAACGAATGGTCTCGCGGAACCGTCGATAATTGAAACCTCGACAGAGGCCTGGTTGTGAAGGAATGCATTGCGCAGAACGATACTGTCAGACAGTACGGTCGTACGATCGTTGCTGCGGCGCCATATGACCGTGCCTGATGCGGTATCGAATGCGAGTGGCTGTCCCAGTATGCCGGGAGCCGTGACGACGAGTTTGTCCGAATCGATTTCCAGGCGGCCGCTGGATCGGTCTGCTCGCACACGCCCGGAAAACCCGCGCACACCGGGCCGTTTGCCGTGCGCCGCTACGCCGACATCGATCAATTCCGCAGACGCGCTGAACTGCGGCGTGTCGGTATCCAGATCGCTAAGCGTTAGCGCGAGATCGCGAACGACGCCAGTCGGGTCGAACTCGCCCAGCATTGCGCGTTGTTGTTCGTCGAGCCAGGGAATTGCGACAGCGGCGTCAGCGAAATTGATGTACGACGCCTGCACATCAAGTGTAACGATTTTGCCATCGTCATTTGTGCCAGTTTCGACACGCATGCTTGTCAATGGCCAATCACCGGCAGGCGTCGTCGCCTGAAATTCATTCACCGCCACAAGCCAGCCATCTTCGTCGCCCAGAAACTCGAACCGGCCACTGAGCGCAAGATCCGTCAGTGTCGCGATCGAGATGTTGCGAACATTGATTTCCGCCGCCGCACTTTGCACGCGATTGCCAGCAATTTGCAGCGACACGTCGAGGTCGCCACGACCAGACTTGAAGCGGGCTGCCTCAACGGGCTGCATGGCGGAGATGCCTGCCAGGCGTACACTTTGGAGATCGGCACGAACATCCCAGCTGCGTTGTTCGGCGGGCCCGGACAGCAGTTGCGTCGCCGATATTGTCAGGCTCTCGCCCAGGCTTTCCGGAAGTTCGACATCGGCGTCGATGGCCATGCGTACATCATCCCGATTGATCACGAGCTGCGGAATCTGAAACGTCTTCGGCCGTTCGTCACCGGGCTGCAGAAAATGCAGCTCAATGTCCTGCAGGCGAACTTCGATCGGACCAAGACCAGGGCCTGCTGCGCTATCAGGAGCCGATTGCCGTGCTGGAATCAACTGGTCGACAGGACTCCCCTGCACGACCCAGGTGCCGTTGTCGAGTTGCCGTACCTCGAGGCTGGTTTCACGAACGACAACCCGATCGACGACTGCCTGACGATCAAACAACAGGTTGCTCAATGCAACACCCACGCTAACCTGTTCAGCCGCGATTACCCGCGCCATCGTGTCGGGCGCGATGAGTTCGGCGTCGTAGAATTCCACCTCGGGGCCGCTCAGCCCCCAGCGAGCATCCATGCCTGAGAACTCGACATGCATGCCGATCGCTGTGCTTGCCCAGCTCTTTATATCTTCCTGGTATTCGGGCAGGCGCGGCAGGAACAGCCGAAACAGGCCCACGGCGATGGCGAGCAGAATCACTATCCCACCTGCGACGTAGGCAAAGAACTTGATAACGCGTTTCAGAATGTTGTTCATCGACAATTTCGGCCGCACCATCACATCAGGACGACGTCGAACTGATCCTGGCCATACAGCGCCTCCGGTTGCAGCCCGATCGACTTGCCGGTCTGCTCCTCGAGCGTAGCCAGGCTGGGTGCCTGCTCGTCGAGTAACAGCTCAATGACCTCCTGGTGAGCCAGCACCAACGCCTCGCTGAATTCAAACTGCCGGGACTGGCGAATAATCTCTCTGAATATCTCGAAACACACGGTTTCGGTACTGAGCACGAATCCGCGCCCCTCACAACTTGGACAATCGTCGCACAGAATATGCTGCAAACTTTCGCGGGTTCGCTTGCGCGTCATTTCGACGAGACCCAGCGGCGACACCAGGCTGATCTGATGCCGCGCATGGTCTGAAGCCAGCGACTGCTCGAGCAGTTGCAGCACGTTGTCGCGGTGCTTCGGCTCCTCCATATCAATGAAGTCAATGATGATAATGCCACCGAGATTTCGCAGCCTGAGCTGCCTCGCGATCGCCACGGCGGCCTCGAGATTGGTGCGGTAGATGGTCTCCTCGAGGTTGCGATGACCCACGTATCCGCCCGTGTTGACGTCGATCGTGGTCATCGCCTCTGTCTGGTCGAATATCACGTAACCACCGGATTTCAAAGGAATATTGCGATCCAATGCCTTGCGAATATCGTCCTCGATCCCGTGCAGGTCGAATATTGGCCGACGCCGCTGATAGAGTTTCAGCATCGGCGCCACCGGCGGCAGGAATGTCTCGGCAAATTCTTGCATGGCCTCATAGTCCAGTTTCGAATCGACGAGGATATTGTCCACATCGCTCGTTACGAGGTCGCGTAGCACGCGCAGCGGCAACGACAGATCCTCGTGTATCAGACCTTTTACCGGACTCTTGCTGCACCGTTCCTGAACGACAGCCCACAACTTGACCAGGAATTCGAGGTCGGCCAGCAGCTCGCCAGCCTCGGCCCCCTCAGTCACCGTGCGTACAATGGCGCCACACTCCAGGTCTGCATCGTCGAGCAAGCCGATGACGACCTCTCGCAGGCGTTCACGTTCCTCCTCGTCTTCGATACGGGCCGATACGCCTACGCTGTCACCCTTGGGCAGCAGCACGAGATATCGCGATGGCAAGGTGATAAAGGTCGTCAATCGCGCACCCTTGTTGCCGAGTGGGTCTTTGACGACCTGCACCAGCACATCCTCACCTTCTTTGACCAGATCGCGAATATTCGGAAGATCTTCATCGTCCGGCTCGCCGTTCTGAGGTCGGACGATGTCCGAAACATGCAGGAAAGCCGTCCGCTGCAGGCCGATATCGATGAATGCAGCCTGCATTCCGGGCAGCACCCGCGACACGCGGCCATTGTAGATATTGCTGATTACGCCCCGCCGTGCCGCCCGCTCGATATGCACTTCCTGAAGCACACCGTTCTCGAGCAATGCTGCACGCACCTCGCTGGGTGTCACATTGATCAGTATCTCTTCTTTTGGGGACTCGTCTGTCATCTAACCCAAAACTCTCACACCCGCTTCTTTCAGAAGCGATACGGTCTCAAACACCGGCAGCCCGACAACACACGAGTAACTACCGGTGATTTCCTTAACAAATACACCACCCTTGCCCTGGATTGCGTAGGCACCCGCCTTATCGGCTGGCTCCCCACTTTGCCAGTAAGCGCGCGCCTCGTCAGGACTGATTTCCCGAAACCGCACATCCGTGACAGACAGGGACGCCCGCATGCGCTGGCCGGCCCAAACGGCGACGCCTGTCAGCACCTGGTGGGTCGTTCCGGATAGCCTTGCCAGCATTTCGAGCGCGTCTACCTGATCCACGGGCTTGCCGAAAATATCGTCGCCGAGTACTACAGCCGTATCGGCTCCGACAACGACGAAATCGTCTCCCGGCGAGCCCGCTCGCGCCTTATCCCGAGCCAGGCGCAGCACCATATCCCCGGCCGGTTCGCCGTCGAGTCGCTGTTCGTCGACATCAGCCGCACCCACACTGAAACCGAGACCAAGCGCCTCGAGTATTTCGCGGCGCCGCGGCGATGATGACGCAAGATGTAGGGACTTATTCTCGATGATAGGGGTGACCAACCTGCAGCGACCATGCACGATACATTTGTTCTGCGAATAATACCCGTGCAAGGCCGTGAGGTAGCGTCAGATGCGACAAAGACCATGTCCAAACGGCGCGCTCGCGAACAGCCCCGGACACGCCATCCGGACCGCCGATGATGAAGCAGAGGTCACGACCGTCCGCCTGCCAGTCGCCGATGCGTTTTGATAATTCTGAGCTTGAATAGTGTTTGCCGCGCTCATCGAGCAGCACGACCTGCTCGGCTGCGTCGATCTTGGCCAGGATCTGCTCGCCTTCGGCTTGCATCGCTTTGTCCAACCTGTCGTTCTTGCCGCGACGAACCGTCGCTATTGAGGTAAGGCGAAACTTCCACTCGCGCGGCAGGCGTGCAGAATAATTGTCGAAAGCGTCGTCAACCCAGGCAGGCTGACGATCGCCGACAGCGATCAATCGAATGTGCATGACTTACACGTCGGTGACGGCAAGATCACCAGCAGATCCGAGCGACCAGAGTTTCTCCAGGTTATAGAACTCACGCACCTTGGGGAGCATGACGTGCACTAGCGCATCCTGCAGATCGAGTAGCACCCACTCGCCGCCCTCTTCGCCTTCGACACCGACCGGCTTGTGCCCGGCTTTCCGGGCTTTTTCCGCGACGTTGTCGGCAAGCGCCTGCACGTGACGATTGGATGTGCCACTCGCAACTATCATGTAATCGGTCACGGTCGTCATGTCGCGCACATCTAGTGTCGTGACGTCTTGCGCCTTGATGTCGTCGAGAGCGTTGACGACAAGCGTGCAAAGTTGCTCGCTATTCATGCGTTGTTCTCTACATTTATCAAATTGACTGCTCCTATTGATGTCATTGCGAGAAGGCGTAGCAATCTCCAGATTGCTTCGCTTCGCTCGCAATGACGGTTGTTTATCCATAACAGCCGCTTTCCAAAATAACGTCCCGGACAGCGTCTGGCATCAAGAATCTGGGATCCTGTCCCACCGCGATCAACTGGCGAATTTCCGTTGACGCGATTTCAAGCTGTGTCACCGCATGATCGTAAACGTAGCCCGCAGGCTTGCTGTGCAGATCGTCGACATCATGGGTACCGTTTGCGGCCAGCAGCTCGCCGAGTTCGCCCTCCGTAGGCAATTTCCAGCCTGGCCGGTGAGCAACAACAATATGGGCGTTATCCAGTATTTCATCCCAGCGATGCCATGTCGTCAGCCCGAGATAGGCGTCCATACCGGTTATCAGACACAATGACCGGTCCCGATGTTCCTCACGCATCGCAGCCAGTGTATCGATCGTAAATGACGGACCATCGCGCCGGAACTCACAATCGTCGACGACGAATCCCGGTTGCCCGGACACCGCCACCTCCACCATGCGATAGCGTAGGTCTGCCGGCGCAGTCGTCCCACTCTGATGCGGCGGATCGGCACTCGGCACGAAGCTAACGTGGCTAAGTCGCAACCCTTGCAATAATTCAAAGGCCGATCGCAGGTGTCCGTAGTGAATTGGGTCAAAAGTACCGCCGAAGATTCCTATCGGGTTCATCGTGCCGATAACTCCACGACGATGTCGGTCGAGAGCTGCCAGGGATCAGCCCGCACCTGGCCTTTGGCGGCCTGATCCGCCTGGCTGGCGGCTTTAAGCAGTTGGTGAAAATCGCCATGTTTGTGCCGCCCGATGCAGTTACGAACCAGTGCCTGGCGACTGCTCCAGACTCGGTTCTTCTTCATGCCACTGGCGAGATTTCCGCCCTGTGCCACGGTATCGGTGAGCAGTGCGAGTGTCCGTAATTCCTTTGCGAGCGCCCAGACAACGATGACGGGCTCGACGCCTTCCGCCTGCAGTCCGGACAGTATCCTGAGAGCACGCTTCGCATCGCCACCCATCGCGGCATCCACCAGTTTGAAGACATCAAATCGCGAACTGTTCGCGACGGCGTCGCTTACATTGTCAGCCGTGACAGGGCCTTCACCAAGTATCAGGCGCAGTTTTTCAATTTCCTGGGATGCCGCAAGCAGGTTTCCCTCGACCCGGTTGGCGATCATCGTTACCGCGTCGCGCTCAGGTTGCAGACCCGCCCGCCGCATGCGTTCGGATATCCAGCGCGGCAGCTCGCGAAGGTCGATCGGCCATACGGGCACCGAGACGCCACTGGATTCGAGCGTCTTGACCCACTTGGCGGATTGCGCTTTGCGGTCAAGTTTGGGTGTGACGACAATGAACAACAAATCGTCGCCGCAATGCTCGACAAAATCTGCGATTGCCTGGCTACCTGCACGCCCGGGCTTGCCGGTCGGTAAGCGAAGTTCGACGATGCGCTTTTCGGCAAACAGGGACAGGTTGGAGCCCGAATCGCGAAGCTGCAACCAATCGAATCCGGCCGTCGCGACTTGTAGGTCACGCAAAGTGAATCCCTGCTCTCTTGCGGCACCACGGATTGCGTCAAGCGCCTCATCGACGAGCAAATGCTCATCGCCCGTTACGAGGTAACAGGGCGCCAATTTTTTCTGCAGGTGGGTGGACAGCTGGTTAACGTTTATCTTCAACCAAGCTGCTCCATATTGATCGACTCGCCTTCGAGTAGAACAGGAATGCCGTTGGCGATGGGATACAGGACCTTGCCGTCATCGGTCAATAGCGCTTCCTCGAGACCTTCATCGAGCACGCGGCCATCGCGATTGCTCACATTTCCGTCGTCGATTGCCGCGTTGACCGCCTTCAGGGTTTGTCCCTTGGCGAGGACAAGCTCCTTGTGAGTTACAGGGCAGCGAAGAATAGCCAGTAGTCGTTTGTCCATATTTCTCCCGTTCCTTGATAGGATAACGGCATCTCCCCACGGATCAAAGTATGTCGAAGTCGACCAACTGGCTCGATGGCGCAGCGGTTGGGCTGTCTGCCTTGTGCCTCATCCACTGCCTGGCGCTGCCGCTGGTCGTGGCGGGGCTGCCGTTTCTCGCGCAGTTTTCGGAAGGGCACCTGCACAAGCAAATGCTTGTTGTCGTGCTGCCCCTCAGTATTGTTGCGCTCGGGCTAGGCTACCGGCATCACCGCAACGGCAAAATTCTTGCCGCAGGCGGGGTCGGGATGGCCTTGCTGGCCGTCGGCGCGAGCCTCGCGCATGATAATTGGGGGTTGATGGCGGATCGTTCGTTTACGATCGTCGGTGCACTGGTCCTGGCTGCCGCGCACTTTTATAACAGCGTTCAGACTCGGGATCGCAGGAACGCCGCCAGCTCCTGACTCTGGCATTGCTCAGCGGCCTCGATGGCTGGCCCAAGATCGTCGGCCAGTGGCGCGAAATCGGCGTTCTCGTGGCGGCAACGCATCATGACTTTCACGGCCGCCATTTTTTCGCCATTCTTCAGTAGCTGGCTCAGATAGGACTGGCCGAACAACAGCGCGGGATATTTGGTCTCCCAGTGCATCATCTGGTCGAAAAACCAGCCCCACGCCGATTCCGGGTCGGGATCCTGCTGCAAGCAATTGTCAATATGTTTGAATCCGCCAGCCCGGTTGCCGCGACTTATGAATCCATAGGCGTGATTAAGGACAGCCGTGCGCTCTTTCAGCAAATCTGCATCAAGTGCGTTCTGCCCCGGCTCGACCGGCTCATAGATCTCGACCTCATCGTAAAAATTGTGCGGTTGAACGACGGCGCCCGTTAACGAAAAAAAGACCAGCGTCAGGTAGAAGCCGATGAACTCGAGCACGAAATCCGGCCAGGGAAGCGACCCAATCCTCAGCATGACAAAACCCGCAAGCAGAAAATAGGTCGGCAAAATCCAGTAATCCGATCCGGTGCGATTAATCAAGCCGGCGATGGCCCTTGGGTTAAGCGACTCTAGCGGCGACTTCGTGATAGCCAGCACAGCCAACGATGCTGGTACCACTGCCGCCAGTAGCATCGCCGTGATCAGAAGGCCGGGTAACTTGTACATGCTGCCGAATATGTAGATCGCATAAATAACAACGACGACATGGACCAGCATGAACAGGCTCCATGCACGGTGAAACCAAAAGAGGTCGTCAGCCTCCAACGGGCCAGGGTCTTTTCCTTTGGCGCGCGCGTCCAGAATCCGCATCAGGTAGTGGAACAGCGACGGCAATATGAGGAATGCGAGAAACAACCCCAGCAGACTGCCGAATGCCGCAAATTCGAGCATGAGGAAGATGAACAGCGCCGACACCAGCACCGTGACATTGCGGGCTGGATAGGCGAACTCTCGCAGAATGTCACTCGCTTTCATCACCGTCCTTTTCTTGCCTCGGTACGGGATCGTAACCGGAACCGCCCCATGGATGACATCGGCCAATTCGCTTCGCGGCCATCCCGGTACCACGAAAAGCACCGTGCTCGCGCAGGGCTTCCATTGCATATTGGGAACAGGTTGGCTCGAAGCGACAGTTGGTGCCAAGCCACGGTGAAATCAGCAAACGATAAAACCCGATGAGCGCAAGCAGCGGCCACGCCAACAACCTGCCGAGGACGGTGAGCACTACGCTGCCTCCAGTGCCTCGGTCGCGAAGTTCCGTATCGCATTGAGCATCGAGGATAAACCGTTGCTGCGTGTCGGGCTCAGGTGCTGCTCGAGCTCGAGGGCCGTGACAAAATCGGGTGGCGTGTCGAGGATATCCTGCGGCTTGCGGCCACTGTATATGCGCAGTAACAGCGCGATCAGGCCGGACACAATTGCAGCATCCGAGATCGCCCGGAAATTCAGGCGGCCCTCGTCATTGCTGGCCACAAACCAAACTTGCGACTGGCACCCTCGTATCTTGTTGGCGTCGCTACGATCCAACTCTGGAAACTCGGGCAGCTTGCGGCCCATGTCGATCAGGTACTGGTAACGGTCCATCCAGTCGTCGAAAAACTGGAATTCCTTGACCAGTTCGTCCTGCGCCTGTTGAACCTCATTAGTCATCTCGCCGCCAGGTCGTGCCGTCGGGCCCGTCTTCGATCTTGATTCCCGCCGCCGACAATTGGTCGCGCACGGCGTCGGCGGTCGCGAAGTCTTTGTCTTTGCGCGCAGCATTTCGTTTCTCGATCAGCGCTTCGATATCGCTGGCCGACAGCTCGCCATCAACGTCTCCGGCAAACCACTCCTCCGGGTCGCTTTGTAGCAGCCCCAACAGGTCACCCGCGGCAAACATCATTGCCGCAAGACGTATCCTGTCATCGGCGTCGCTGGTCTTGTTCAGGTCCTTGGCCAGGGCAAAGAACTCGGCCATTGCTTTCGGCGTATTGATGTCGTCTTCGAGTGCTGCCACGAGCGCTTCGGGTGGTTCGGCCGAGCTCCGAGCGTCATCGGGCACGGCAACGCCACGTACAGCACCGTACAAGCGGTCGAGCATGCGCTTCGATGACTTGATCGTATCGTCAGACCAGTCGAGCGGCTGCCGGTAGTGCGCACCCAACAGAGCCATGCGAATGACTTCGCCAGGAACCGTCTTGACGAGGTCATGCACGAGCACGACGTTGCCGAGCGACTTCGACATCTTCTCCTGGTCCATGGAGAGAAAGCCGTTGTGCACCCAGTAGCGCGCGAAATCGGCGCCGTCATGGGCGCAGCGGCTCTGCGCGAGCTCGTTTTCGTGATGCGGGAACACGAGGTCCTGCCCGCCTGCGTGAATATCAATTGTGTCGCCGAGGTGCCGTGCAGCCATCGCTGAGCACTCGATGTGCCAGCCCGGCCGGCCGATACCCCAAGGCGACTCCCAACCCGGGAGTTCCGGCGTGGACGGTTTCCACAACACGAAGTCTTGCGCAGCCTTCTTGTACGGCGCCACCTCGACGCGTGAGCCGGCAATCATCTCGCGCAGATCTCGCTTGGACAGGGCGCCATACTCATCATAGGACTCGACATCGAACAGCACGTGTCCTTCGGCCTCATACGCGTGCCCGGTGTCGATCAGCTTTTGAATCATCGCGATCATGTCGTCGACGTGGCGTGTTGCACGAGGCTCGACATCGGGCGGTTGCACACCAAGCGCCCCCATGTCCTCGTTGTAGGCGGTCATGTACTTCTCAGTGATCTCATCGATCGGCTTGCCGGTTTCGATGGCTGCGGCGTTGATCTTGTCGTCGACATCCGTGAAGTTGCGAGCAAACATCAGGTCGTAGCGGCGCCGCAGCACACGCGCCAGCAGATCAAAGACAACAGCCGGGCGCGCATTGCCGATGTGCGCGTAGTTATAGACCGTCGGCCCGCACAGGTACATCGTCACCTTGCCGTCCTGCAACGGCTCGAAGGGGACCTTGCGACCCTGTCGGGTGTCATGGAGCTGTATGGTCATCAAATGCCTGGTTGCGCTTGCCGAAAGTGGGCAATGATAGCAATATTGCCGCCCCGCACTAGCAAATCTCGAGGAAACACGATGTCGGTCGCCCCGGTCAAATTTCAAGCCCGTCAGTCGGTTGGTCAGGTGGAGGAAAGTAACGACCTGGCGCCGAAATTCGACGACCACGGCCTGATCACAGTCGTCACCACCGATGCCGGCTCCGGCGAGGTGCTGATGCAGGGCTACATGAACGCTGAGGCTCTCGGTCTGACGATCAAGACGGGCGAGGCTCACTATTACAGCCGCAGCCGTGAGGTTCTGTGGCACAAGGGTGCGACCAGTGGCTTCGTGCAAAAAGTCCGGGAATTACTGGTCGACGATGACCAGGACTGCGTCTGGTTGCGTGTGGATGTTACGGGTGGAGCGAGCTGCCACGTTGGCTATCGCAGCTGCTTCTATCGCCGTGTGCCAGTCGGTGAATCCTTCGCTGCGCAGCAATCTGAAGGCCACGTCGACCTCGAATGGACCGACCGCGACAAGGTCTTCGACCCATCGGAAGTGTACGGAGACGCTCCAAATCCGACTAAACTGTAGCTATGTCAAAGGAATGGCAGCCGCCGAAATATTAACCTCGTCACTCACGTCCGAAATCCAACGTACTCCGGACCAATCTCGGCGACGGACCGTACACCCATCTGGCCCATGACCATTGATAGTTCGGCATTCAGCATGTTCAGGACCTTCTCCACGCCCGGCTGGCCGAAGGCCGCCAACCCCCAGATGTAGGCGCGGCCAACGCAAACAGCGTCCGCGCCCATCGCCAGCGCCTTGAAAATATCGGTGCCGCGGCGAAATCCGCTGTCGATCATGACAGGGACGCGGCCGTCAACCGCTGCGACAACGCCTGGCAGGCTCTCGAGGGAACCCCAGCCACTCGCTTCAGCACGGCCGCCGTGGTTGGACACATAGACCGCATCGGCGCCGTGCTCGACACAGCTCGCCGCATCCTCGGGCGTAACAATGCCCTTGACGACTATTTTCATCGACGTCGTCTTGCGCATTTGCCCCAGGTAATCCCAGGTCATATCCGACATATCCCAGTCCGCTGTTGCCGAGCCTGTGCCCGCATACATTGGTTTGGTATCGAGCCAGCCATCCGGCCCCAGGTTGTGGCACGCACTGCAATCCCTTTCGTCGGCCCTTGCAAATTGTCCCAGCAGAACCCTATTGCTATCCGAATTCAGGTCGACCGTAAGCACCACGACTTTGGCGCCGGCGTCTTCGGCACGACGCATCATGGTCTCCGCCGTCGCCCATTTGTTGGTCGGATACAACTGGAACCAGACCGGCTCGCCACGCGCCTCGATCACGTCCTCGATGCCATGCGATGTGACATTCGAGAGAATCTGCAGATGCCCCTGCGCTCGTGCGGCGCGCGCGGTGGCCAGTTCACCGTCTGCATGAAATGCTTTCTGGCTACCGACCGGCGCGATAACGACGGGCGATTTCAGTCTGTGGCCGAGCAGCGAGGTTTGCAGGTTGACACTTGACGAATCCGCCATACGCATCGCACGCAGGTAAACCTGCTTGAACGCCTGCCGGTTGGCTCTGAGCGTTTCATTGCCATCGGTGCCAGTAACCAGGTAGCCGTAATGCGAGGTTGGCAACACACTCTTAGCGACGTTGTGGAAATCGAAAACGTCCAGCGCCTCCTCCGGCGACTGGATCAGGAAGTCCGGCAATGAAATCGCATCGAGCGTTTCGTCTGCCAGCAGACGTCCCGCCTGCGTAAGACCAAGTAGCGGGCTTGCCGCCAGGAACTGCAAGAATTGCCGGCGTGCTTCCAAAGCCGTGTCCTCCGTTTTTATATTGCCCGACCGAGGGCCCGATTGAAGTCGTCCATGGTCAGCTGCCGAAATGCGTAGCGATAGCCGAAGTACAAGGCCAGGCCGTAGAACAGGATATCCATAACCTGGAACGTTTCCTTGAGCAGGCCAAAGACATCCGCGACGGTCATCTGGCTCAGGATATCCATGATCGCCAGATCGAAACTATCGGCCATGAGGTAGGTAATCGTAAACAGGTTGCCCAGCGCACAACCGACCAGCGACATGACCGCACCAACGACGCCGAAGACCTGATCGATGCCTTTGCCGGTCACCCGCATTGCGATGCCCACAACAAAGCCTACGCCAACCGCCATCCAGCCGATCTGGTACTCGGTCGCGACAGTGACCCCGGCCCAGACCGTTGCGCCGACAACGGCGGCTACAAGCCCCGCCAGGCTACCAACCAGGAGATTCTGCTCCTCGCGAAAGACCTCCATAGCCCTAATGGCTTCCTGTTCTGTTATCTGAAACTCCTGCTGCTGGGCTTCGTCGAGCTTTGGCTCTTCCTCCGCAGGCTGTTTCGGAATCGCATCGGGTGTCAGATCGTCGCTCATCGTTGTCCCCTTCTTTGACGGCTAGTATTTCCCTGATTTGCGGCGGCGGCGTTGTTCGCGCAACCGCTGCGCAAGCGGAACCGGTTCCTTATAGGCGATGGCCCGTGCCTGGTATGTGTACTCAATTGTGCCGATCAGCCACAGAAAGTAGCCGATCAATTCGATAAATTCTTCCACAGCCAATTTCGCAACGCGCTGGTAGCTGTCACCCAGCAAAGACATCCACAGCGGCTCATGCCCAACCAGTCGCACGAATGCGAACAAAATGACAGCGCCGGCAAATAGTAAGGCCAGACCCGGCGACGGCCAGATGCGCGCCCAGGCAATCTTGAGCCTTTTGCGTGACCGGTAGGTGTACACGATCACGAATGCAGCGGGAAAACCGATCAACACCTGCCACAGATTGTCGATAAGAAAGCGATCGAGAAAATAGTCCAGCTCGCGAATCATGAACGCCAGCGCGAGGCCGCCGAACGGAATTGCGATCGGCCGTTGCGTCGGGCAATACTCAGCCACCCACAGCATCAATAACCCGCATGCCGCGATGATAATCGGCTGAATGATTTCGATCGGTGAGTATTCGCTGGTGCCGAACTGATCGCCTGGATTCAAGACGTGCATCCTCAGGCTCCCGGGAAATGAAACCTCGAGCTGGGTGAGTAGCCAGGTCAGCAGTGTAATGCCGACGAAGTACGCGATGTAACGTGGCCAGACCATACCCGACTATACAATATGTCAGGCGCGTAGCCGGAAGCTGGGCGCATCACCAGCGCCGAGGAGGCAGTGATCAATCAACCACTTGCGTGCGTCCTCGGCGTCGCGTTCGAACCAGGATCGCGTGTCACCCAACCGAAAACTGTAGCCCCAGGCATCCATATCGGCCATTAGCCGGTCACGCCCGACTCCGCCTATTTGATCAGCGAGCACCACCTGCAGGTAACAAACTGCTGCCTCCTCCAGATCGTCCCCGCCGGCGTCGGTTTCGAGACTCGTGCGCCGTTCTTCGGTCATGCAGATGATGTGGCAGGTTTCGTGCAACAGGGAATGCACGGGCGTGTCAGCACGGACATAGACGCCACTACCGACGACGCCGGCCTCGCTGTCACCCCAGAAACTGCCAGTGATGTCATCGTGATCGGCTTGCAGGTGCAAACTCAGGTTGTAGCGGGCCAGCAACGTTTCGATCGATGCCAGCTGCACATCGGCGATGGCGAGGACCATTTATAACGTCGAAAGCTGCTTCAAAACGGAGTGCACAAGGTCACGTACGATCGCTTCTCGCATCATGTCTTCCTCATGCGACTTGCCAAGAACCAGGGTCTCGTCCCAGGTGTAGTCCCTGGTAAACGTGACATCCTGTGGCGCCAGCAGGCTGTCTTCGCCACTGACCAGTGCGTAGCCCACGGTGTAGAACACTTCATATTCCGTGGGCACGTTGCGCGCCGAGACTGATAGCACGCGTTGACCAGTTTCGTCCCTGCTAATTGAGAAAATCGCAGTTGCGTCGCCGGGTGAATCGACGATATTGACGCCCGATGCCAGCAACTGTCGGCGTAGTTCTCGATGGAACTGGGTATTGCGCTCGACCGCATCGAGGTAGGTGCGCTCCATCGCAGGTGGCACCTGCAATTCGCTTTGCATGTGGAAACCGCAGCCGGCGAACAAGCAAGCCAGTGCCATTAGAGTGATCCTAGACAACAATATTCACCAGTCGACCGGGTACGACGATGGTCTTGCGGATCTCTTTGCCTGCGACGAAGCGCTGCACATTAGGATCGGCCAGCGCCTGCTCGCCAACCGCATCGTTGCCGGCATTCGCTGCAACGGAAATTCGCCCACGCAACTTACCATTCACCTGCACCACAATTTCGACCAGGTCTGCTTCCAGCGCCGACTCGTCGACCTCTGGCCACGTTACGTCGATCAAAGCAGTTTTATGGCCCAGTGCCGCCCACAGCGCATGGCAAATATGCGGCACCATGGGCGACAACATCAGTACAACCGCCTCAAGTGCTTCGTGTACAACGGCACGCCCCGCATCAGAATCGTCCCCAAATCGCGTTATAGCGTTAAGCAGTTCCATGGATGCCGCCACCGCGGTATTGAACGTGTTGCGCCGCCCAAGGTCATCGCTGATTTTGGCGATACTTTGGTGGGTTTTGCGCCGCAGGTCTTTTTGCTTCGCATCCAGTGCCGCGACGTCGAACTCGCCAACGGCGCCACGATCAACGTGATCTTGTACGGCATTCCAAAAACGCTTCAGAAAGCGGAAGCTCCCCTGCACACCTTCATCTGACCACTCGAGCGCCTGCTCGGGCGGTGCCGCAAACATCATGAACAGGCGCACGGTATCAGCACCGTACTTCGCAATCAGTTCCTGTGGATCGACTGTGTTGCCCTTGTTCTTGGACATTTTGGCACCGTCTTTCAACACCATGCCCTGGGTCATCAGGTTGGTGAATGGCTCGGAAACGTCCGTCAGGCCTTCATCGCGCATGACACGCTGGAAAAAACGTGCGTACATCAGGTGCAGAATCGCATGCTCAATGCCACCGGTGTACTGGTCGACGGGCGTCCAGTAAGCAGCGCGCTCGTCAAGCATCGCCTTGTCGCTGTCCGGGCAGGCGTAGCGCGCGAAATACCATGACGACTCTACGAATGTATCGAACGTATCTGTCTCACGGCGCGCATCCTTACCGCATTTCGGGCAGGCGACGTTGACGAATTCCGGCATGTCCTGGAGTGGCGAGCCGTGGCCCGTGAACTCGACGTCCTCAGGCAGGACAACCGGCAAATCCTTTTCGGGTACAGGCACTGCATCGCAGTCGTCGCAATAAATAATCGGTATTGGTGCGCCCCAGTATCTCTGCCGTGAAACACCCCAGTCGCGCAGACGATAGTTCACCGTCCGACGCCCGCGACCCGATTCCTCGAACCAGTCGGCAATGGCATTGAAGGCATCTTCGTAGCCCAAACCGTTGTAGTCGCCCGAGTTGACTGTCACACCTTTATCGATGAAAACGGCCTCGTCGATATCGATCTCGGAGCCATCTTCGGGCGCAATAACCTGTGTGATGGTCAGCCCGTGCTTCTTGGCAAACTCCCAGTCACGCTCGTCGTGCCCGGGAACGGCCATGACGGCGCCTGTGCCGTAGCTCATCAACACGAAATTGGCGACCCATAGCGGTACCTCGTCGCCGGTCAACGGATGGATGGCGTTGATTCCCAGCGCCATGCCTTTCTTTTCCATTGTCTCCAGGGTCGCTTCAGCCGCATCGGTCTGCTTGCACTCCTCGATAAACGCGGCGATCTCGGGATTGCCGGCTGCGGCCTTCTCGGCCAGCGGATGTTCTGCTGCGACTGCCATGTACGTCACACCGAACAGGGTATCCGGCCGGGTCGTGAATACGGTCAATGGTTCGATTTCGCCGGCAACATCGAAGGTCAACTCGATGCCATCCGACCGGCCGATCCAGTTGCGCTGCATCGTCTTGACCGAGTCGGGCCACCCCGGCATGCGATCGAGCTCCTCCAGCATTTCGTCGGCATAGGCCGTGATCTTCATGAACCACTGCGGGATTTCGCGACGTTCGACAAGCGCATCGGAACGCCAGCCGCGACCGTCGATGACCTGTTCGTTCGCCAGTACCGTCTGATCAACCGGGTCCCAGTTAACAACTGAGTTCCTGCGATAGACGAGGCCCTTCTCAAACATTCTCGTAAACAGCCACTGCTCCCAGCGATAGTAGTCGGGCCGGCAGGTCGTCACTTCCCGGCTCCAGTCATAGGCATATCCCAGCCTGTCCATCTGGACCCGCATATCCTCAATATTCTCGTAGGTCCACTTGGCGGGAGGTACGCCACGATTGATCGCGGCATTTTCCGCAGGCATACCGAAAGCATCCCAGCCCATGGGCTGTAGCACGTGCTTGCCCTGCATGCGTTGGTAGCGGGCAATGACATCGCTGATCGTGAAGACGCGCACGTGCCCCATATGGAGCTTACCGCTCGGGTACGGGAACATTGTCAGGCAGTAGAACTTGTCCTTGTCGGTGTCCTCACCGACCTCGAAACAACGCGACTCGGCCCAGTATTTCTGGGCGTCCAGTTCGATGGATTCGGGATGATACGCAGTGCTCATCGGTACTTGGGATTTACGCTTGGCCAAAAGCCGCAAGCGTACAGCAACAAGCCGAAGAACGCAGCAATGACGGGGTGTTCAGAGGTTTGCGCGGCCGCGAATCCAGAACACGCCGACCACGACGCTGCTGAAAATAAGCACCAGCCAGTTGCCGATTACCGAGTACGGCGTACTGCCCTTGTAAGGCTGCACGTCCCGAGTCATCGTTACTGGCACGAACCGAGCACCTGCCTCGTGAACCTTACCCTTCGGACCGATAAAAGCACTGATACCGGTGTTGGTTGCACGAATCGTGTGACGCCCGGCCTCCAGTGAGCGCATGCGGGCGATCTGCAGATGCTGGTGCGACGCAATAGAATCGCCAAACCAGGCATCGTTACTAACATTGATCAGGATCGCGGCATCGGGCAATGCGTACAGTTGCTCTGCGCCATACGCGTCTTCATAGCAGATGGCGACGGCAAGTTTGACGCCGTCGAGCGTTTGCAACAGCGGCTGCTCGTCATCACCCGCGGACAAGTCGCGGTTCGGCAGACTCATCATGCGCATCCATTCGCGTACGGCCTCGGGTACCGGGAAGTATTCGCCGAACGGCACCAGGTGCCGCTTGCGATAGATTTGCCGCGCGTCACCGTTGACGGCGAAAATGGCGTTATAGACCTTCGGCTCGAGCGTGCGCTCCGTTACCCGTTCGAGTATGCCGAACAGAATCGTCTGCCCGGTGTTGCGGCTGTCCGACTCCAGCCCCTGCATGTAGCCTTCAACCCGATCCGTAACGGCAGGGATGGCGACTTCAGGCCAGACGACAATATCGCTGTCTGCGACCTTGCGGGTCTCGCTACGATAGAAGTCGAGTGTTGGCCGGAACTGCTCCGGCAGCCATTTTTGGTCCTGCGTAATGCCACGTTGAATGATTGTCGCTGCCAACGGCTCACCAGCAGGCTCGGTCCAGTCCACGGTCCTCAGAATGCTGCCAACCAGGCCCGGCAAAAACACCAGCGCTATCGCAATGATCTGCTGGCGACCGCGCGTCAGGATGGCAACGAGTATCGCAGCGGTGCTCAAGACCACCAGTGTCGATACGCCATAGACACCGACGACCGGCGCCCAACCCGCCAGCGCAGAATCAACCTGGCTGTAACCCAGGGCCATCCACGGAAATCCTGTCAACAACCAGCCGCGAGCCCACTCAACGACGACCCAGACCGCCGGCGCCACCAGCAGTAAATACCACGGCTCGCCGCTAGCGAGCCGGCTGATCAGCCAACCCGTGATCCACAAGTAGACCGACATGAGCAACACGAGACCGATCATCAGCAACAGCGCAATCCAGACCGGCGCCTGGCCAAACACCGCGACTGAAATATAGATCCAGTAGGTACCGGTCAGGAAAAGGCCGAATCCGAACCAAAAAGTGTGCTTGGCCGAATCCCGTGGTGAGTTAGTCAGACAGACGTAAAGGAATGGCAGCAATACGATCGGCACAAGTAAGGACCAGCCAAACGGAGCAAACGCGAGTGTCGTCAGGCAGCCCAGGCCGAAGAAGATCAGCTGGCTGATTCGGGGCCGGTCTGCCGGCAACAGCAGAAACGTCGTTGGGCGCGGCACGTGTCAGGCGCTTCGCTGCACTTGCAGGGAATCGATACGGCGCTTGTCAGCTTTTACGACGGCAAATCGGAAGCCACCGAATTGCACCAGCTCGCCGCGCCGTGGCAGGCGCCCGAGCTCGTGCATGACGAGGCCGCCTATTGTGTCGTACTCCTCGTCACCAAGTTCGCACTCGAAGAACTCATTAAAGTCTTCGATGCGCGTCAATGCGCGCACGGCATAACTTGGTTTGCCATTCTTGTCGTCATCGGGACGAATGAACGCAACCTCTTCCCGATCGTGTTCGTCGTCGATCTCACCGACGATTTCCTCGAGCACATCTTCGATCGTCAGCAACCCGGCAACGCCGCCGTACTCGTCGACGACGATGGCCATGTGGTTGTGGCTGTCGCGAAACTCCTTGAGCAGAGCGTTGAGGCGTTTGGATTCCGGAATGACGGATACGGGTCGCAGCAACTTGCGCAGCGGGACATCATCTGCCTCTTCGCTGCCGAAATAGCGCAGCAGATCCTTGGCAAGTAGTACACCGAGTACTTCATCACGGTCTTCGCCGATTACGGGGAAGCGGGAATGCCCGGACAAAATGATCGTCGACATGATCTCGTCGAAGTCCTCTTCGATGTCGATAACAACCATGTGCGATCGCGGCACCATGACTTCTCGCACCTGGGTCTCGGAAACCTCGAGCACACCGAAGAGCATGCTTTTTTCCTCGGCATCGAGATCGATCTCGGATTGTTGAATAAAGTCGTGGATTTCTTCGCGGCTCCAGGGGCCACCTTTGAATGCGCGCTTGATACGCGCGATCAATCCGGTGCCTCCCGTGCCGCTGGTACTTGGCGGTTTGTCGTTCATTGACCTAGCTTGGCGAAAACTGTCGTTCTGGCAGCGTATTGTAGCAGTTGGCGATTATGACGACTCATAGGGGTCCGTCACACTTCTGGACGCCAGTATTTTGGCCTCCAGGGCCTCCATTTCCGCGGCCTCCATGTCATTTTCGTGGTCAAAACCGAGCAAATGCAGCGTTCCATGGACGATCATGTGGGTCCAATGGTCCGCAAGCGCCTTACCTTGCTCACCAGCCTCCGCAGCTACTACTGCGGCACACACCACGACATCGCCGAGCGGGACAGCAGCCCCTTGCGGCAACCCGTCGATATCGGCGGCCGGAAAAGACAATACGTTGGTCGGCTTGTCCTTATCTCGATAGAGGCCGTTGAGCGTCTGGATTTCATCGGCGTCGACGATGCGTACAGCCACTTCGACATCGCCGGCCGGTTGCCGGCCCGACTGCTCGATGGCTGCGCTGATCCAGGTTTGTATGTCAGCCGTTGCGGGTACGTCCGGATCGTCGCAAGCAACCTGGACGTCAGCTGTCACTGCCACCATTGTCGTCCGATTCATAGGCTTCGACGATTTGTTGCACGAGTGGGTGGCGCACGACATCTTTTGGCGCAAAGAATGTAAACGCGATGTCCTCCACGGTCTCAAGAATACGCATGGCGTTCTTCAGACCCGACTCCTGACGGTTGGGCAAATCGATCTGCGTGATATCCCCGGTTACGACCGCGCGGGAGCCAAAGCCGATACGTGTGAGGAACATCTTCATCTGTTCGACGCTCGTGTTCTGTGCTTCATCGAGAATAACGAAAGACTCATTGAGCGACCGGCCACGCATGAATGCGAGCGGAGCGATCTCGATCACGTTGCGTTCTATCAGCCGGGTCACTCGCTCGGCACCCATCATGTCGTAAAGTGCGTCATACATCGGCCGCAGGTAAGGATCGACCTTCTGCGACATATCGCCTGGAAGGAAGCCTAGTCGCTCACCCGCTTCGACGGCAGGACGCACGAGCACGATGCGACGCACCTGTTCTTTGTCTAGCGCGTCGATTGCGCAGGCAACAGCGAGGTAAGTCTTGCCAGTACCGGCAGGTCCGATGCCGAAGGCCAGGTCGTGATCACGTATGTTCGTCACGTAGGCGGTCTGATTCGCGCCGCGTGGACGAATTAGTTTGTGGCGAGTCTGAATAGAGACTTCGCTCGCTGCATCTGCAGACAGATCGGACAAACTGGATTTGCGTTCACCTTCGTTCATGACAGATTCCTGCAACAATATATGCACCTGCTCGGGATCCAGTCGCTCCTTGTCAGTCATTTCGAAAAGTGAAAGAAGAACGTCACCACCTACCTGAGCAGCCCCGGGCTTGCCGGTCACGCGGAAACGATTGCCGCGACTCGCGATTTCAACGTCGAGTCGGCGCTCTATCTGGCGCAGATGTTCATCAAATTGGCCGCAGAGGTTGGCAAGGCGGCTATTATCGGCGGGCTCGAGGACGAGGTCCCGAGAGATCTGGATCGCATTCAAAGTACTTCAGAGCCTACCTTGTAGGAGCTCTGCTTGCCAGCGCGAATCATCAACAAGCCGGCCGCGCAGCGAATTGGGTAGCGCTTCAGTAATAACGACATCGACAAACTGTCCGATGCAGGATAGATCCGCATCGAAGTTAACCCAGCGCATATTCTCAGTCTTACCGGCAACCTGGTGCACATCCTTTTTCGATGTCTTCTCGACGAGTACCCGCTGCATCGTCCCAACCATAGCCTGACTGATCTCAAATGCCTGCTGGTTGATACGTGCCTGCAGAATCCGCAGGCGTTTCTTTTTCACATCCATAGGCGTGTCGTCGTCGAGACTCGCTGCCGGCGTGCCCGGGCGCGCACTGTATATAAAACTGAATGACTGGTCGAAACCAATTTCGGCAACCAGGTTCATCAGTTGCTCGAAATCGTTATCGGTTTCACCCGGGAAGCCAACGATAAAATCCGACGACAGCGAAATATCAGGGCGCACTTCGCGCAACTTACGAATCTTTTGCTTGTATTCGAGGATCGTGTGACCACGCTTCATCCGGGCCAGCACGCGATCGGAGCCGTGCTGTACCGGCAAGTGCAGGTAGTTGGCAAGCTTGGGCACTTCGGCGTAGGCCTGGACAAGGCTGTCGGTGAATTCGACCGGATGCGACGTTGTAAAGCGAATGCGTTTGATGCTGTCGATAGCCGCAACGTAGTAGATCAGTGTTGCCAGGTCGGCGATCTGGCCATCGTGCATCGGCCCACGATAGGCGTTGACGTTCTGGCCAAGCAGGTTGATTTCGGTGACTCCCTGCTGTGACAGGCTGACACACTCGGCGATAACGCCATCAAACGGTCGGCTGATCTCCTCACCGCGTGTGTACGGGACGACGCAGAAGCTGCAGTACTTGCTGCATCCTTCCATGACCGAGACGAAGGCCGTCGGGCCTTCGGCTCGCGGTTCAGGCAGGCGGTCGAATTTCTCGATTTCGGGGAACGAGATGTCGACGACTGAATCACTTTTCGCTCGCGCGTCCTCAATCAGTTCGGGGAGGCGATGCAACGTCTGCGGCCCGAAGACGACATCGACGAAGGGTGCCCGTTTCGTAATGCCCGCGCCTTCCTGGCTAGCGACGCAACCACCAACACCGATCATGACGCCCGGACGCTTCTCCTTCAGTGGCCGCCAGCGGCCAAGCTCGGAAAACACCTTTTCCTGTGCCTTCTCGCGTATCGAGCAAGTGTTGACGAGCAGCAGGTCGGCATCAAACGCATCGTTCGTCAGCTCATAGCCATGCGACTCACGCAAGACGTCCGCCATTTTGTCCGAGTCGTACTCGTTCATCTGGCAGCCCATCGTTTTGATGTAGAGCTTTTTGGCCATTTTTGTCTTACCGGATAAAGCCCATCGCTTCGAGCTTGACGAGTATACGATGCGCTGCGAGATCGGGCGTAATGTCGACCGTGTCGATCACCATCTCAGCATTCTCCGGCGTCTCGTAAGGGTCTGAAATTCCGGTAAATTCGGTAATCTTACCGGCGCGAGCCAGCGCGTACAGGCCCTTACGGTCACGTGATTCGCAGACCTCCAGCGAGGTCGCAACGTGGATCTCGATAAAGCCGCCTACCGGTGCAATTGTCTCGCGCACGGCGCGACGCGTGCTCGTATACGGCGCGATGGGTGCACAAATCGCGATGCCGCCATTCTTGGTGATTTCACTGGCTACGTAACCAATGCGGCGAATATTGAGATCGCGGTGCTCCTTGGAGAAGCCCAGCTCGCTCGACAGGTTCTTACGTACGATATCGCCGTCGAGAAGGCTGACCGGCCGGCCACCCATTTCCATGAGTTTGACCATCAGCGCATTCGCAATCGTTGACTTGCCCGAACCACTCAGGCCCGTAAAGAACACCGTGTAGCCCTGTTTGTGCCGTGGCGGATGCGTACGCCGCAACTCGGCCACGACATCCGGGAACGAGAACCACTCGGGAATCTCCAGACCCTCCTGCAATCGCCTGCGCAGTTCGGTGCCCGAGATGTTCAGGACCGTATCATCGTCAGTTTTCTCGTTGATCGGAATGTGCTGCGCTCGATTCTCTGCGTAGACCATGAGTTTGAACGGCACCATCGTGATGTCGAGTTCCTCGGCGTGCTTCGTCAACAGTTCCTGCGCATCATACGGGCCATAGAAATCATTGCCCTTGCTGTCCTGACCCGGGCCAGCATGGTCGCGGCCGATAATGATGTGGGTACAGCCATAGTTCTTGCGAATGATGGCGTGCCACAGCGCTTCACGTGGGCCACCCATGCGCATGGCCAGCGGCAGCAGACTCAACATCGACGTCTGCTCGGGATAGCGATTCAGCAACTGCTCATAGCAACGAACACGTGTGAAGTGATCAACATCACCTGGCTTGGTCATACCAACGACCGGGTGAATCAGCAGGTTTGCCTCAACATCGCGGGCGGCGCGCAGTGTCAGCTCCTGGTGGGCACGATGCATCGGATTACGCGTCTGGAACGCGACAACCTTGCGCCAGCCCAGTTTTTCAAAGCGATCGCGGACTTCTCCCGGCGTGTCACGCAGGTGCTTGAAGTCGTAATGCGTCGGCTGCTCAACTCCCTTTACTGTTCCGCCGACATACACCGGGTTGCCGATGTTCTTCAGGTAATTGACGGCCGGATGCTTGTCGTCTGTCGTGCCGTAAACGCCCTCGGCTTCGGCATCGAGATCCGGTGTCCAGATATCACCAACCTCGAGCGTGGCGAGAATCACGCCCTCGAGGTCGCGCAAGGCAACCTTGTCACCGGACTTGATGTCAGCAGCAAACTCCTCGCTGACATCAAGCGTGATCGGGATCGGCCACAATACGCCACTCTTGAGGCGTATTGTCTTTACAACTGAATCGTAGTCGTCTTTGTTGAGAAAGCCGTCAAGCGGGGAAAAGGCGCCATTGAGCAGCAGCTCGATGTCACACAGCTGACGCTCGGTCAAATCCCAAGACGCATAATCGCCCGCGGCGTCTTTCTCAGCTTCGGCCTCGTCAGCCGGTAAATACAGATTTTTCAATTCGCCGCCATGCGGCTCTTTAAACGCACCCATTGTTCTCGTGTCCTGAAATAAAAGCGCGGCGCAAGCTTATGGCAGGCCCGCCCCGCAGAAAAAGAAATAGATTGAAATGCTCTCTGGTCTAGAAAGGTATGTCGTCGTCGAAGTCGTCGGGACCGGCTTTAGGCGGCGTGCTTGGCGGCCCTGAATCCTGGCCCGAACTCATCGGCGCCGAACCGCCACCACCACCGCCACGCCCGCCGAGCATTTGCATCTCATCGGCGATGATCTCGGTGGTCCAGCGATCGTTGCCATCGCGATCCTGCCACTTACGTGTCCGAATCTTGCCCTCGATGTAGACCTGCGAACCCTTGCGAAGGTATTCCGCGGCGACTTCGGCCAGGCGATTGAACATCGCGACCTTGTGCCATTCGGTACGGTCTTTTTGCTCTCCGGTCTGCTTGTCCTTCCAGCTCTCACTTGTCGCGACCGAAAGGTTCGTAACAGCTGAGCCGCTGGGCATATAGCGTGTCTCCGGATCCGCGCCGAGGTTGCCGACGAGGATGACTTTGTTTATTCCGCGGGCCATATCTGGTCCCCTGTCATAGGATTTGGTGTTGTTATGCCCACCCGCCGGGTGAGGGAGGACTATTGTAGGGCCTGATTAGCCAATTACCAGTGCGATTTGTACCGATTCAGCGCCGAAACAGGCTCGAAGACGCCAGCCAGATCGCCGCCAGCAGCGCGCACACGAAAAATACGTCTGTCGGCCGTCCTCCCGCCAGAAAACGGCCACCGATCATGCCACCCACAAAGGCGCCGAAGAACTGCGAGCTTGAGAAGACACCAAGGGAGGCGCCCCTTAATTCGTTCTCGGCAAGCAGCGACAGTCGCGCAGGCAGCGCCGCCTCGAGAAACGTGAAACCGGCGAAGAAGATGACCAGTGCAGTGAAGACAGGCACAGCACCGACGCTGCCGAATGCAAGAGTCAGCTGGCCGATCAGGATCAGGGTCACAGCAATCCCGACCGTCTTGGCCTTTCCCTGACGCTCGTCGCTGATAATCAACGGGATCGCCCCGAACAGTGACAGGACAAGTGCCCCAACATACATCTGCCAATGGCTGGTAATTGGCATTTCCAGGCGATTGAGCAACAGGAATGGCAACGCGACGAAGCTTGCGGTCAGGATCGCGTGCAACAGGAACACGTAGAAATCGAGCCTCAGCAGGTCGGCGCGGAACGCCGGGAGAATATTCCAGTTCTGCGGTTTAGGCGGGTGGATGCCGTCCGGCAACCCCCTCAGCAGCAAGCCAGCAACGAGTGCCAGGGCCGCCGCCAGCCAGAAAAGGCCCGGAACCCCGATCTGGGCCGAAATCGCCGATCCGGCGGCCAGCGCAATGATGAATGACAGCCCGATGCCCACGCCGACGACGGCCATCGAACGCGTGCGCACTTCTTCACGTGTCGCATCGGCGGTCAGCGCCGTCAGCGTCGCCGATATGGCGCCAGCACCCTGCAGCAGGCGCCCGACAATGACATCCCAGATCGTGTCGCCGAGGGCCGCAACGATACTTCCGGCGGCGAACACGACGAGGCCACAGACGATGATCGGTACTCGTCCAATGCGATCCGACAGGGCACCGAGCGGTATCTGCAACCCGGCCTGCGTCAGGCCGTACGCCCCGACCGCAAGGCCTATCAATAGCGGCGTTGCATCGACCAACTCGGCCGCATACAGCGACAAGACGGGCAGCAGCGCAAAAAGCCCGAACATCCTGAGCATGGCGATAATCGCCACAACGCCGACGGCCCGCTTTTCCGCAGGCAGCATCGACGCTATCGCACTGTTGGTCTCATTCGTCATTAAGGGAGATTTTGCGCCGAAGTCGCAGGGCGGCGTATATTAGCAGGTTGGTCGGCTGAAACAGCACCCATATGACATCAATCGACACCAAGTCCATCGATATTCGCGGCGCAAGAACGCACAACCTGTGCAACCTCGATCTGAGTTTGCCGCGGGACAAGCTTATCGTGTTCACGGGATTGTCCGGCTCGGGGAAATCGTCGCTGGCGTTCGACACGATTTATGCCGAGGGCCAGCGTCGTTATGTCGAGTCGCTGTCTGCCTATGCACGCCAATTCCTGTCAATGATGGAGAAGCCCGACGTCGATCATATCGACGGCCTGTCTCCGGCAATCTCGATCGAGCAAAAATCCACCTCGCACAACCCGCGTTCAACAGTTGGTACCGTTACCGAAATCTACGACTACCTTCGACTCTTGTATGCCCGTGCCGGTATTCCCCGATGCCCGGATCATGGCACCGACCTCGAGGCACAAACGGTCAGTCAGATGGTCGACCAGGTACTCGCAATGCCCGAGGGTACGCGCCTCATGTTGCTGGCTCCCGTCGTCGCCGAACGCAAGGGCGAGCACGTGCAACTCATGCAGGACCTGATGGCACAGGGCTTTATCCGCGCCCGCATCAACGGCGAGGTATACGAGCTCGATCAGCCACCTGAACTCGACTTGCGCAAGAAGCACAACATCGACGCGATCGTGGACCGCTTTAAGGTCAAAGACGATGTTCGCCTGCGACTGGCCGAATCATTCGAAACGGCATTGCGGTTGGCTGACGGTGTCGCCCGCATCGTTTTCATGGACGACCCTGTCGAAGATGAAATCGTCTTCTCAGATCGCTTTGCCTGCAATATCTGCGGCTACTCGCTGACCGAACTCGAGCCACGCCTGTTCTCGTTCAATAGCCCGACCGGCGCGTGTCCAGGCTGCGACGGCCTCGGCGTCAAACAATATTTCGATCCGGAGCGCGTCGTTGTCAACGAGGAACTGGCCCTGGCTGGCGGCGCGATTCGCGGCTGGGACCGCAAGACCACGTACTACTACCAGATGATCCAGAGCCTGGCAGCACATTACGACTTCGACCTCGAAACGCCGTTCAACCAGCTGTCCAAAAAGCTCCGAGACATCGTCTTGTTCGGTAGCGGCGGCGAGAAGATCGAGTTTTACTACGAGAATTCACGCGGCATGCAGGTCAAGAAACGACACCGCTTCGAAGGCGTTATCCCGAACCTGGACCGACGCTATCGCGAAACCGAGTCAGGCGCCGTGCGTGAGGAACTGGCGAAATTCCTCAACAGCCAGTCCTGTCCCGACTGCAACGGCACACGATTGAATCGCTCGGCCCGGCACGTATTTATTCTCGAGCGTTCGTTACCCGAGATTTCAGCCTTGTCAGTAGGTCAGGCCGTTGCTTTCTTTGCTGACATGCAACTCGAAGGCTGGCGCGCAACGATTGCCGAGAAAATCGTCAAGGAAATTGGCACTCGCCTCGGTTTCCTGTCTGATGTTGGCCTCGATTACCT